>Ga0187869_10000095_pt1 | contig 97514 bp, 69 predicted proteins | sample June2016WEW_13_1_2_FD_132972 | JGI IMG/M metagenome (GOLD analysis project Ga0187869, IMG submission 132972) | Peatland microbial communities from SPRUCE experiment site at the Marcell Experimental Forest, Minnesota, USA - June2016WEW_13_100 | ecosystem: Environmental > Terrestrial > Soil >...
AGTTCTAGAAGCGAGGAGCGTGCTGTGGTGGACCACTGGAGCGACGAGCGACAACGAAATCGGGAAAACTGGCTCCGTCCCTTCGGGTTGCGGCGAAAATCCGACCATACTTCGTTGCCGGCCTCGACGGTGGGGCCTGCCACAGCCTTCGGCCGTCGCCTCGTCTGGTCGAATTTTCGCTCGCAACGCCATCCACCCCAATAGTGTGAACAGGCCCTAGCGGGGTTCTATCAATAAGTAGCGCATCCTCGCTCGAAAGATGCACGATATAAATCGGCAGGCCGGCCATCTCCGCCATGGCAATCGCGCGATGCACCGCCTTGGCCTCTGCCTTCGTGGGCCGCGCAGCATGTGATGGATGGGCGCGTTCTTTCCCTCGGCTATAGCGGGTCTCCTGCAGGTGTAGACCAAGGCACAATCGCTAAGTGGCTTTTTCATCAAGAAAAAGCCACCTTGAATTCTGTCCGAAATGGCTCATAGTTGCAGGAGAACCGCCGTAGCGCCTCCCGATTGACTTACTTCCCAGCCAATCCAATAATCGAAAGCAATGAATGTCTATGAGGAGATCGTGAAGTTGCAACGCGCGGGCCGCCGCGGCGCCGTGGCCACCATTGTGAACTCGCGCGGCTCCATCCCCTCCTTCCAGAGCGCCAAAATGCTCATCCGCGACGACGGCTCCATCGCCGGAACCATCGGCGGCGGCTGCGTCGAAGCCGAAGTCTGGCAGGCCGCGCGCGAAGTCATCGCCCAGGAAAAGCCGCGCACCCTCACCTTCGATCTCAATCAGGATCCCAAGTACGATACCGGCCTTGTCTGCGGCGGCACGCTCGAAATCTTCATCGAGCCGGTCCTTCCCATGCCACAGCTCTACATCTTCGGCGCGGGTCACGTCGCCATCGAGCTCTTCAAGGCCGCGCGCAACGCGGGCTTCGACTGCATCGTTACCGACGACCGCGAAGCCTACGCCAACGCCGAGCGCTTCCCCGGCGCTCTCCAGGTCATCGCCAAGGACTTCGATCGGGCGTTCAACGAGATCGCCCCCAGCGAGTCCTCTTACATCGTCATCGCCACGCGCGGCCACCGCGACGACATGCGCGTTCTGCGCTGGGCCGTCGCAACGCCGGCGCGCTACATCGGCATGGTCGGCTCCAAGCGCAAAGCCATCACCGTCTTTCGCGAACTCACCCGCGAAGGCCTCAAGCCTGAACTTTTTGATCGCGTGCATTCTCCCGTCGGGCTCGACATCGGCGCGGTCACGCCCGAGGAGATCGCCGTCTCCGTCGTCGCCGAGCTCATCGCCATGCGCCGCAACGCCGAGCGCGCGTTGCCCCACATGAGCTGGTTCCACACCGGAAGACACGCCGCGGCCGCCGACGCCGCTTCGTCCGAGCCCCTCCACGCCCCCGCGAAAGAGTAGCCTCGGCGGCCACTTGCAGCGTGGCGCCTCTGGCTTTCGTAGACCAGCGAAATAGAATTTGAGTTAATTGAGTCTCTTTTGAAAAAGCACTACGTCGAAATCCTGGCCGAATTTTCTGCCGACAGAAAGTAATCTTCCACAACATTGAAAACCTGCTCGCTCGTGAAAGCGAAGACTCTGTTCGTTGCGTGACGAAACAGAGGCAATCAGGTTTTCGATGCCCATCTTTAGCGCCTTCTCAGACAACAGCTCGATGGCCCGCGAACCCACGCCTCTCCCAGTATGTTGTGGCAGAAGGAAATAGGTGATCTCCGCCGTTTTCCGGAACGTTCCGGCCGGGTGATAGGCGCGCAGAAGAGCGAATCCGACGGTGCGGCCTTCTGCCCGGACAACCAGCGTAGGGTATCCCTGGCAGAGCGCGAGGAGCCGCTCGAAAAACTCGTCCCCGGCTCGTTCTTCAGGAAAAGCCGCGAAACTTGTTTCGACGTAGTGATTAAAGATATCGAGAACGTCCTTCCGGTCGTTCAAGGAAAGATCGGCGAACTCGTAGTTCATTGGAAAAGCATATCAGTCGATTCCTGCGCCGTTAGGCGGCCCGGTTCTCAGTGCCGGGGCAATCGCGCGAGTTTGTCCCTGCTCCCTTGCTCCGTGTTCCCTTGTATCCCGCTCCCTTCAGAGTTATCGTTTCCCGTATGATTGGTGCTTTCCATCTCTGCGGTCTCATCCTCGCGGCCGGCGAGTCCTCACGCATGGGATCTGACAAGGCGCTGCTTCCCTGGCCTCCAACCGCGCCTGGTGCAACCACGCCTCCAACCCAAACGCTCCTCTCCGCCGCCATCCTCGCGCTCAGGCCGCTCACGCGCGCTGTCGTCGTGGTTGCGGGGAAAAATGCTGAAGCCATCGCGCCGATCATCGATGCATCCGGCGCACACCTCGCGTACAATCCCGATCCCAAACGCGGCCAGTTCAGCTCCTTGCAGGCCGGCCTGCGCGAACTCCTCGCCCGCGGCTTTGGCGCTGCGATGATTACGCCCGTCGATTGTCCACCCCTGAGCGCCGCGTCGCTCCAACTGCTCTGCACGTCGTTCGAGCGCGCGCTCACACGTGGTCTCTGGGCGGTGGCGCCGGAAAACAACGGAAAGCATGGCCACCCGCTGCTGGTGAATCGTGAATTGATCGACGCATTCCTTAGCGCGCCGGTCACCAGCAATGCGCGCGAGGTTCTGCGCGCTCACCCCCAGCGCATCGAATACGTCCCCGTCCCCGACGCGCTTGCCAAGGCCGGCCTCAACACGCCGCAAGACTACGCTGCCCTCGCCGTGAAAATTTCGGAAAAATAGAAATTCTTGGGTGCCCCAGGTCCTGATTTTGGGACCTGGGATCGCACGAGAATCGCGGATTCAGCCTCCGCGCAGCTTCTTGAGCACCGCCGCCAGCGCATCCATCGCCAGGTGGCTCGCATGCGACGAGGCCGCCGGCAGCCCGCCCACCGCGCGCATCAGTTCTTCCCGGCTCAGCTTCCTCGCCTCATCCATGGTCTTCCCGCTCACAAGCTCAGTGACCGCCGAACCGCACGCCATCGCCGCCACGCATCCCTTCGCCCGGAAGCGAATCTCCGCGATCCGCCCCTCCGTGACCTTCACTGTGAGTTCCAGAACGTCGCCGCAGGCCGGGTTCTCGATCCGCGCCGATGCGTCCGCATCAGCCACGGCTCCCGCGTTGCGCGGGTGCTCAAAGTGATCGAGAACTTGCGGCGAATACATGTATCTTGCTCGTGCGCTCAGCGTCCGCCACCCACTCCATTCGCGGTCTGCGCCTTGGCCCGCGTCCGCCGTGCGCCCAGAATCTCCGTCACGAGGAACAAGTCCGCCAGCAGCGCGCGCAAATGGATCGACGCATTCAGATTGTCGATCATCTGCGAACCGATCGCCGGCTGCGCCAGCACCAGTTCCACCGCGGCGATCGCGCTCTCCGCGTCGCGCTTCAGCACCGCGAAGAACGCCTCGTACTTCTCCGCCGGCGCCAGCTGCTCCTGCTCCATCGTCTCCGCGCAGCTTCGTTCCAGGCCGCGCATTGCCTCCGCTGCCCGCGTAAGATGCTCCCGAAGCTGCCGTCCCACGTCGCTGCCGTCGTCGCCGGCCAAGCCGCGCGCCGCATAGGAGAGCGTGAACTCGTAGCACTCCTCAATCGTCTCGCACTGCCGTTCGATCTCAGTCGCCATCTCTTGCGGCATATCCCTCTTTCGCTTTAGGCCCCGATCCCTTCACCGCCCATCGCCCGGTGTCGTGCTCCTCCAGATAGAAATCGCGGTTCATCCAGCCGAAGATCATCGACTTCGTGATCGGCAGCTTCTCCGGCCGGATTCCCATGTACACATGCATCAGCGCCAGCGCAATAAACCCCACCCCGGCCAGCCCATGCAGTACATACATCAGGCCCCACGTCATATCGCTGAAGAGATATGGATTGCGCGTGAAGATCCCCGTCTGCACCCGCTTCATCATAAACAGGCCGGTCACCATCACCGCCAGCCCCGCCAGCATGACTACGCCGTGGTACAGCTTGTTCTCCAGCGGATACTTCGCAAATTTGCTTGGGCTTGGCGCATCCTTGCCGAAAAACCGCATCGTTCTGTTCACCGCATCGCGCAGGTCCGTCCTGTCCGGCCAGATCGACCAGAAATCCAGAAAGAACGATGCGTGAACAATGTGATAGAGAATCGAAACCGTCAGCACCATACCGGCGATCCAGTGGTACAACACCCAGTTAAACTGGATTCCCACTTTCGGCAGGAACGCCGTGAACAGCAGCGTGAGCATCGATGCAGCCATGATCCAGTGAAACAGCCGCGCCGCCAGCGTGTGCCGCGGAACGCGCTCCGGAATCCCTGCCGCGCTCGCCTCCGCCGCGCGCTCCGCAAACCGCTTCGGCAGCTTCACGACGATCAGGTAAAGCGAGTGCACGATCATGAAGAACAGTCCCGCGATCACGGCCACCCAGATCAGCCCCCACGCGATATGCGTCGGCACCGATTGCGCCCACGGACTGGTCGCCCATTGGATCAGTCTCATGCCGCCTCCTGCGCGCCAACAATGGCGCGCTTCACCAGGTTCCTCATCAGCGGAATCTTGTATGCGTTGAACTGCAGCGGCACGGCGCCCTTCACTGCAATCTTTCCCGCCATCTCGCCCGTCTCCGCATTGGCCGGCTTGCCGCGCACCGCGTCTTCCACCGCCTTCAGCCGCATCGGCCTCGGCGCAACGGCGTTCACCGCGATCCGAACCTGATCGATACTGCCCCCCGACAGTTTCATCGCCGACGCCACGTTCATCAGCGGAAAGTCCCACACGTTGCGGTCGCGCACCTTTTCGAAATAGAACTTCGCGCCCGCCCACGCCGCGGGAATGCGAATCGCCGTCAGCAGATCGCCCGGCCGCAGAATGTTCAGCCGCGTAATGTCCGTCTCCGGTCCGACAAAATAATCCTCGGCGTCCACCACCCGCTCGCCCTTTGGCGTCCGGATCACGAACTTCGCATCCAGCGCAATCAGCGCCGGAGCGGAATCGGAGGGGTGTACGGCCACGCAGCGGTTCGCGCCAAAGATCGCGTGCTCCCGGTTGCGCCCCACCGGCGTATCCGCGTAACAAATATTCCCACCCGCGCGATAGCACGGCCATCCGCCCCGGTAGTACCAGCACCGCGCGTCCTGCGACACGTTGCCGCCCAGCGTTCCCTGGTTGCGAATCTGCGGCGAAGCCACCAGCTCCACAGCCTGCGCCAGCACCCCATAGTCCCTCTGGATCGCCGCATGATTCGCAATCTCCGTCAGCGTCGTCATGGCGCCGATCTCCACGCCGTCGCCCGTCGCGCGAATCCCCTTCAACTCCTCAACCCCGCTCAGGTCCACCAGCACCCTCGGCTTCTTGATGCGGTCTTTCAGCCAGTCGAAGCTGTCCATCCCACCGGCCATCACCCACGCATCCTCGCCGTTCTGCTCCAGCAGCCTTTGCGCCTCCGCGGCAGTGTCCGGCTGCAGCAGGTCAAATGCCGGCATCACATCTCGTATGACCGCCATCGCTCACTCCATTCACATCGAGCTCAAATATGCGCTATCAAGGGATCTTGCATGGGCCGTCCCGCTTCCAACGACGTCAGAATCGTATCCGCATTCACTGGGGCGCGCTGGAAGATCTCATCGCCCAGCGCATCGCTCAGCGCGTTCAGAATCGACGCGCAGCCTCCGCCCACTGGCGGCTCGCCGCAGCCGCGCGCCCCTACCGGCGTCTCCGGATCGGGAATGTTCAGCGCATTCCACTTCATGTTCACCGGCACATCCAGGATCGTCGGCGGCTTGTTCTGATAAAACCGTTTGGCCACCGTGGCGCCGTACTCGGGGTCGATCACCCACTTCTGCCCGATGGCGTGTCCAATGCCCAGCGTCGATCGCCCCAGAATCTGCCCGCCCAGAGCGGCCGGATGCAGCACAGTGCCCACGTCGGCATAGCCCAGATAATCGACGATGCGGTAAACCCCCGTCTCCACGTCGGCTTCCACCTCGGCGAAGCAGGCGAGATAGGAATACGAATCCCCGTCGTGCGGATATTTGTCTTTCGCCGAAGCCACCAGGCCCTGGCCGGCCAAAGCAGCTACCGATTGCTTTGTCGCTTTGTTCACGTCGGGATTCACGTCGTGCCCGTCGTAGATGCCGCCCAGTTTGATGGCCTGGCGCGCAGCCTCCGCAAAGCTCATGCCCGCGCCTCCACCCTTGCGGAACACACGCAGATTGGCCACCTCATAGTTGTCCGGCTGCCCGCCCAGTGACTTTGCTGCCACTTCCTTGAGCCGCTGCACGCACTCAAGGCCCACTGCGTGCGCCGCCCGGGTCATGGCGTGCACCGTCTGGCTGCCGCCGGAGGCGCAGGTGTAAGGGAAATGCTTCGACGTGTCGCCCCAGACGATGTCGCACGCATCCCAGGGCACATCAAGAACTTCCGCCGCCGCGCGATGCACGTCGATCAGCGCCTCGGTTCCCAGGTTGCCGATGCCGGATTGGATCTGGACGCGGCCTTCGGGAGTGATGACGATCAGTCCGTCGAAGCCGGTGCTGCCGCCGTGGAAAGTACTGAGCGATACGCCCAGGCCGCGCACCTTGGCGCCCATCCGCTTCGGCTGTTGCGCCACTCTCTCCTGCCACTTGAACTGCTCGGCGCCCAGGTCCAGTGCCTGCTTCAGGAAGCAGCTTGTGACGTACGCGCGCTTACCCTCCCGATTCGGCGGACCGTACTCCGCCTTGCCCTCCGGGCAGTTCGCGCGCCGCAATGCGACCTGGTCCACGCCCAGTTGCCGCGCGGCCTTGGCCAGAATCGGCTCCATGATGGCGATGGCCTGCATGCCCCCCGGCGCGCTCTGTGCGCTGCGCGGCGGCGTGTTGGTCGCCATGGTCACGTTGCGCCAGCGCATTGCGGGCGGCTGATACAGCAACGATGCGATGCTCCCGCACGAGCCTCCGTCACCGCCCGAGCCGTACGACCCGGCGTCGGAAACCAGGAACATGTCGACCGCTGTAATGCGCCCGTCCTTCGCAAACCCTACCTTGGTGCGCGCCCGAATGCCGGGCCGCGCGCGCCCGATAAAATGCTCCTCTTCGCGGCTCACGCGCATCATCACCGGCGCATTGAGTTTCTTTGAGAGAAGCGCGGGAATCACCAGAGTAAGCGCGCCCGTGATCTTGCTCCCGAATCCGCCACCTGTGTATTCGCTGATGAAGACGATCTTGTCCTCGTCCATATGCATCCAGCGCGCGATGGCGGCAATGGTCTGAAAGGTGCTCTGCGTGCCCGTATAAAGGAACAGCTTGCCATTCTGCCAATAGGCCATCGTGGTGCGCGGCTCAAGGCACTGGTGGCTCACATCCGGCGTCAGAAATGTCTCGTCGAGCACCAGCGCGGCGTTCTTGAAGCCGCTGTCGAGATCGCCGTAGGACCACTCATCGGGCGCATGGCCCATGGGCATGCGGCCCTCCTTTTCCGCGGCGAAGTCCTCTTCCGTCCACTTCAGGACGGCCAGCTTCTCCGGTCCGCGGCCCGAGTCCGGCCTTACCCAAACGTTGCCCTCCTCGCGGGCATTGGAGCTGCCGGGCCGCAAGCTCTCCAACGGGTCGGTTGCGAAAGGCAGCGGCTCCATCTCGATCTCGATCTTCTCGATCGCTTCCGCGCAGGCCAGCTCATCCACGGCCGCTACTGCTAGAATCGGCTCGCCCTGGTACATGGGCTCGTCGGCCAGCGCCAGCTCGCTCCATTTGTCCGCCTTGATCGTGGTCCCGTTATCGTTGATGTAATCCGCGTGGCCCGGAACCTCCGCCGGCGTCAGGATGCCCTTCACTCCCGGCATGGCCAAGGCCTTTTCGGCATGGATCCGCTTCACGCGCGCGTGCGGCATCGGGCTCAGTACCAGCCGGCAAAACAACATTCCCTCCGCGCGAAAATCCTCGGCAAACTTCGCCCGTCCCGTCACCTTCGCCACCAGGTCGTTGGTCGGGTAATCCTTGCCGATCAACTTGTACCCCGTGCCGAACTGGCGCGGCTTCTCATTCTCTGCTTTCAGGACATCAACGGGCTCCGTCTCTGCCATCGTCAAGCCCTCCTCATGGTTTCAGCGCCGCGCATCATCGCGTCCAGAATCTTCGTGTAGTCCTGGCAGCGGCAAAGGTTCCCGGAAAGACCTTGCGCCATCTCCTCACGCGTGGGGTTGGGATTCTTCTTCAGGAAACCGATCGCCGACATCACGAAACCCGGCGTGCAGAACGCGCACTGGAATCCCTGCTCGTCCACCACCGCCTGCTGCACCGGGTGCAGCGTCCCGTCATCCGACGCCAGTCCTTCAATCGTCACCACCTTGCGCCCGCGCACCGTGTTCGTCAGTACCGAGCAGCTGTAGTACGGCACATCGTCGATCAGAACCGTGCAGCTTCCGCATTCCGCGCGGTCGCAGCCCAACTTCGTTCCCGTCAAGCCCAGCTTGTAGCGCAGCGTCCACGCCAGCGTCTCCTGTTTCATCGCTTCCACGCGGCGCGGCTTGCCGTTCACGTTCAGCGTAATCAGCCGCTCGCCGCCCCAGGCACGCCCGCGCCCGCCCGGCGCGAGAATCTTGTAGCTCGCCGCGCTCACCACGGCGCCTCCGGCAATCACGCCCAGAATGAACTGGCGCCGCGTGACCCGGCTCTCTCGGCTTTCGCTCGTCTTGGGTCCTTCCATCTCCGGCATGGCAGTCTCTCCGGTCTCAGGGGCTTTCCGGCTTTCAGGATCGTTCCAGGGTGGCTTGGCTCTGCTTGCGGAAATTGCGCAACCACGGTTTCGGGATTAGCCTTGCCACGGCTACGGGAATCGCGCCGCCGCTTCATGGGGAAATTTGCGGCGCTTGCCACTATCTTAGCTCCATTTTCTTTGCCTCTGCAAAGCCCGCCGCCCCGCGCCATCCCGGCCCGGCGTTTCCACCTCTCGCATCTATTTCTGTTCCCCCCTGGCTGGACTAAACTGAATGCGTCATGGCTATCGCAGGCGCTTCTCCGCCCATCCCGCCACGCTCGCCACGGGGCGTGTTTGCTAACGAGCCTTTTACCGATTTCAAAGATCCTGAGAATTTGCGCTCCATCCGCCGCTCCCTCGACCAGGTCGCCGCGCACCTCGGCGTGGAATACAGCCTCATCGTCGGCGGCAAGCGGCTCAAAACCACCGACAAGATTCGCTCCGTCAATCCGGCGCGCCCGGCCCAGGTCGTCGGCATCCATCAAAAATCCGGCGCCGCGCAGGCTGAAGCCGCTATGTCTGCCGCCCTCCGCGCCTTCGACACGTGGAGCAGAACTTCGGCCGAGGAACGCGCTTCGCTGCTGCTCCGCGCGGCTGAAATCATCCGCCAGCGCAAGTTCGAGTTCATGGCCTGGCTCATCTACGAGGTGGGCAAGAACTGGGCCGAGGCCGACGCCGACGTGGGCGAGACTATCGATTTCCTTGAGTTTTATGCGCGCGAGGCTCTGCGCCTGGCCGCCGTCGCCCCGCCCATCCAGTATCCCGGCGAGCGCGACGAACTGTTCTACGTTCCCCTCGGCGCCGGCGCCGTCATTTCACCTTGGAACTTTCCCTTCGCCATCATGGCCGGCATGACCTCCGCGGCCGTCGTCGCGGGAAATACCGTCATTCTCAAGCCCTCAAGCGACGCGCCCACCATCGCCGCCCGGTTTGTCGAGGTGCTCGAAGAAGCAGGCCTTCCCGACGGCGTAGTCAACTTCTGCCCCGGCTCCGGCTCTTCCTTCGGCAACGCCGTCGTCGAGCATCCTAAAACCCGCTTTATCGCCTTCACCGGCTCCAAGGCTGTAGGCCTCGAGATTCACGAGCGCGCTGCCCGCACGCAGCCTGGCCAGATCTGGATCAAGCGCACCATCCTCGAGATGGGCGGCAAGGACTCCATCCTCGTTTCCGCGGATGCCGATCTCGACGCCGCTATCGAAGGTGTTGTCGCCTCAGCCTTTGGCTTCAGCGGCCAGAAGTGCTCCGCCTGCTCCCGCGCCATCCTTGAAGCTCCCATTTACGACGCCTTCGTCGAGCGCCTGCGCGAGCGCGTCGCCACGCTCACTGTAGGCGATCCCGCCGCCAATCACGACCTGGGCCCGGTCATCAATCAGGCTGCTCTCGACTCCATGCGGCACTACATCGAGATCGGCAAGAAGGAAGGCAGATTGATCGCCGGTGGGAACGCCCCTGCCACCTCCGATGGCGGCTACTTCCTGGAGCCCACCATCTTCGCCGATGTCGCGCCCAAAGCCGTTCTTGCTCAGGAGGAGATCTTCGGTCCCGTGCTCGCTCTCATCAAGGTCGCGAGCTTCGACGAGGGCCTGCGCGTGGCCAACAACACGGAGTACGGCCTCACCGGCTCGGTCTACTCCACCAGCCGCGAGCGCCTCGATCGCGCCCGCCGCGAGTTCCACGTGGGCAATCTTTACTTCAACCGCAAGTGCTCAGGCGCTATGGTTGGCGCACATCCCTTCGGCGGCTTCAATATGAGCGGGACTGACTCGAAGACCGGCGGCCAGGATTACCTCCACCTCTTTACCCAGGCCAAGAGCGTCGGCGAAAAGCTGTAGCCCCCGTTCAACGTCGCAACTACCGGCGTCCGCGCCACCTCAATAACACTGGGAGACTCGATTGACCCGATGACAGCGTGGGACTTTACAGCGGTGGTCTGGATTCTCTCCTTCGTGGCGGGCTTCCTCGGCGCGCTCACCGGCCTTGGCGGCGGAGTCATCGTCGTCCCTGCCCTCACCCTCGCGCTCGGCGTCAACATCAAGTACGCCATCGGCGCCTCGCTCGTCTCCGTCATCGCCACTTCCTCGGGTGCGGCGGCCGCCTATGTGCGCGAGGGGTTTTCCAACATCCGCATCGGCATGTTCCTTGAAATTGCCACCACCCTGGGCGCGATTCTTGGCGCCTTTCTCGCGGGCCGCATCGGCACCCATGCGCTCGCCATCATCTTTGGCTTGGTCCTCATCCAAGCCGCGTACCAGTCCTTCAAAGGGACGCAGGGCGGAGACCTTCCCGTTGACTCCGACGCGCTCGCCCGACGCTTGCGATTCGGCGGCGCCTATCCCGTCGACGGCAACAGCCAGGAATACGGCGTACGCAACGTTCCCGCCGGGTTTGGCCTCATGTTTGGCGCGGGCGCTCTTTCCGGCCTCCTCGGCATCGGCTCCGGCGCTGTCAAGGTCATTGCCATGGACCGCGCCATGCATATCCCCTTCAAGGTCTCCACCACCACCAGCAACTTCATGATCGGCGTTACTGCCGCCGCCAGCGCCGGCATTTACCTCAGCCGCGGATTCATCGACCCGCGCGTCGCCATGCCGGTCATGCTTGGCGTCCTTGGCGGAGCATTGTTGGGGGCCAAGGTGCTCGTGCATGCTCCGGTGCGAACACTAAGGGCCGTCTTCGCCATCGTGATTCTGGCTCTCGCCATCGAAATGATCGTGAATGGCATTACGGGGAGGGTGTAGCCCGCATGAATGACCGCCGCTTGGAGAACATCATTGGCCGCCTTCTGCAAACCGGCGTGCTGCTGGCTGCCGCCATCGTGATTGCGGGCGGCGCCTTCTATCTCATCCAGCACCACTCCGATCGCACAGATTATCGCGCCTTTGTGCCCGGCAGCCAGGACTTGCGCACGCTTCCCGGCATCGTCCGGTCGGCGGCGCACTTCCACAGCGAAGGTTTGATTCAATTCGGCCTGCTGCTCCTCATCGCCACGCCGGTAGCGCGTGTCGCCATGGCCATGGTGGGCTTTGCTCTTGAGCGCGACCGCCTGTATACGGTCGTCAGCCTGATCGTCCTGCTGATTCTCGCCTTCAGCCTCGTTCGCGCAACCTGAGATTTGAGGGGATAGGAAAAGGGGCTTTTTGGAAGAGCCCGGACCGGAAGCTGCCCTACGCCACGGCGCCGGGAGCGGTCTGATTTGGAGCCTGCCTTACCGCCTGGTTTTCGGCCTCCATTTTGTTGCCCACCTCTGCCGCGGCCTTCGCCAGCACCCGGTGATGGATAGTGAACAGCGCCAACTCCAGGCGATCGCCCACGCCGGTCTTGTCGTAAATCGACCGCAGATAATTCTTGATCACCTGTTCTGTCGTCTTCAGCCGGGTAGCGATCTCGCGGTTCTTGCACCCCTGCACGATCAACGCCACGATGCGCATCTCTTTGGGCGTCAGGCGGTCGCGCACGCGCGCGCCAACCATGTCCTCTTCCGGCGATTCCGGCGGCGCCGCCTGCGTGGGCAACCAGCTATCTCCGGCGGCAACGCGACGCACGCATTCGATCAACCCCGGGCTGGTCACGCTGCGAAACACCACGCCGCGAAAGCCCTGCTGCAGATAGGCCGCGGGATTGTCGTTGTTCTCCGCAATCACGATGCCGCGGCTGCTTGTGGTCTCGATCAGCATGCCCAGCCGCGTGAAATCCGGCTGCAGTGACGCCGCGAACAGGACGATGGAGCCGGGGAATGTGGTAATGGCATGGTACATCCGCTCAAGATCCGTGCATTGCGCGATGATGCGCAAGTCTTCGTCCATAGCCAGCACTTTGGCGGTGCCGGCCCGGAAGATCGCTTGTGAATCTGCCAGGATGACCTTGTTCATGGCGTGTGCTCTGTCTGCCCCTGTCCCTCTTGGGAAAAGCTCAGCTTCCCCCCCTCTTCGCCAAAACCCGATCCCGCGAGCCGCAGCGCCTGCTGTTTCTGCCCCTTCCTCTCTATCGGCAAAACCGCGGATGGTCTTGGCCATGTCTGCAATTGCTACATTGTGAGCCACTCCAACTGAATGCGCAAGCTCCTGCCCTCCCTTGAGACCGGTAGCCCCCGAAGCGCTGCTATCACCGAGATTACAGCTTGTCGGCCAATTCGAGCACAAAAAACCTTCAACTGGAGTTGCGGAAACCATTAACTAAATTGGGACGCGCAGGCTCTACACTCATCGTATATGGCGCGGCCGATCCTATTGGCGGTAGACGACGATGTGAGCGTGCTTGAAGCTGTGGTCCAGGACCTGCGCCGCCAATATGGTGAAACCTACCGCGTCATGCGGGCCGCAAGCGGCCAGGCTGCGCTCGACACGCTTGCCCAACTCAAGTTGCGCGACGAGCCCGTAGCCCTGCTCGTCAGCGACCAGCGCATGCCCGGCATGAGCGGCGTGGAAATGCTCGAGCGGGCGCGCGCTCTCTACCCCGAAGCGCGCCGCGTCCTCCTCACCGCCTACGCGGACACGGAAGCGGCCATTCGCGCCATCAACTCCGCCCGCATCCACTACTACCTCAACAAGCCCTGGGACCCTCCGGAAGAAAAGCTCTACCCCGTTGTCACCGACCTCCTCGATGACTGGCAGGCCGGTTACCGGCCCCCCTTCGAGGGCCTGCGCGTCGTCGGCCACCGCTGGTCGCGCAACGATCATCGCCTGCGCAACTTCCTCTCCCGCAATCACATCCCCTACCGCTGGTTCGACGTATCCGCAGGCCCGGAAGCGCTCAAGCTCCTTGAGGACCGCCAGCTTGATCCCGAAAAACTCCCCGTCGTCCTCTTCGCTGACGGCTCCGTGCTCGTCGATCCTCCGATCGATCTGCTCGCCAGCCGCGTCGGCCTGAGCGTTCAGGCGGCCCAGGACTTCTACGATCTCGTGGTGGTCGGCGCAGGTCCCGCCGGCCTTGCCGCCGCCGTCTACGGCGCCAGCGAAGGCCTGCGCACCCTGGTCATCGAGCCCGAAGCGCCCGGAGGCCAGGCCGGCTCCAGCTCCCGCATCGAGAACTACCTCGGCTTTCCCTCCGGCGTCACCGGCGCCGAGCTCGGCCGCCGCGCCTACACCCAGGCCGCGCGCTTCGGCGCCGAATTCCTCACCCAGCGCGCCACCGGCATGCGCATCGACGGTCAATACCGCTTCGTCCAGCTCGCCGGCGGCCGCGAAGTCTCCAGCTACTGCGTCCTGCTTGCCCCCGGCGTCCAGTACCGCAAGCTTGAAATTCCTGGCGCGGAGCGCCTTACCGGCCGCGGCATCTATTACGGAGCGGCGCTCGTTGAGGCCCTGGCCTGCAAAGGCGAGGAGGTCTTCATCGTCGGCGGCGCCAACTCCGCCGGCCAGGCGGCCCTGCACTTCGCCAAGTACGCCGCCAGGGTGACCATGCTGATCCGAGGCGAGGGCCTTTCCGCCACCATGTCGAAATATTTGATCGATGAGATTTCTCGCACATCCAATGTTGTGGTAGAGGCGCGAACTCAGGTGATGGAGGCCCTCGGCGATGAGCATCTCGAGGCCTTGCGCCTGCGCGGCCCGTCAGGCGAAACCCAGGTGACCGCGTCCTCGCTGTTTGTGTTTATCGGCGCCGCGCCCATCACCGCGTGGGTGCCGCCGTGCATTTTGCGTGACGAAAAAGGATTTCTGCTTGCCGGGCCGGATCTGCGCAAGGAGGGCAAGCTGTCGGAGGTCTGGCGCGAACCGCGTGAGCCGTTCCTGCTCGAAAGCAGCGTCCCCGGCGTCTTTGTCGCCGGCGACGTGCGCTCCGGCTCGGTCAAGCGCGTGGCCTCCGCCGTGGGCGAGGGGTCCATCGCGGTGCAGTTCGTCCACCAGTATCTGGCGGGGTTTTAGAGCCTGCTGACGAAGATGTACGTGGATTGAGCAAGATGAGCGAAAGCGGAAAACCGATCCAGGTCGAGCCGATCCATCTCCGGGATCTCGCCGCCGTCCTGCCTCAGACCCGCCCCTTTGCCGATACGCCCTTTGAAGCCGTTGCCGGCGCCGTTTCCGATGCCGCCCGCGTCGAGCGCGTCACTGTTAAGTCCGGCGCCGTGCTCGCCGGTCCCGGCGATCCTTGGCGCTACTACTGGCTCGTTCTCGACGGCGAGATACGCGCCGAGCGCCCTGAATCGGACGGCTCATGGACGTTGGCGGGCGTCGCCCGCTCCGGCGAAGGCTTCGGCGAACTGCCTTTGCTCATCGGCAGATCTACGTCGATGTTTCGCGTCTCCGCTGCGCTGAATTCCATACTCGTCCGCTTCACCGAGCAGGATTTCTGGTCGCTGCTCGCCTGCTGCCCGGCCCTGCGCAAAACCGTCCTCGCCGACAGTGCTCAACGCCTGCAGGCATTCCAGGTCGAAGCACTCCATCGCGAGAAGCTCGTCTCTCTCGGCACGCTCGCCGCCGGACTCATGCACGAGCTCAACAACCCCGGCGCCGCCGCCAAACGCGCCGCCTCGCAACTGCGCGAGAACCTGCTTCGCCTCCAGCAGCTCAGCCTGCGCTCCAGCGGCAAACCCAAAACGCCGGCCCAGCTGAATTGCATGAAAGATTTGCTGGAACACGCTCTGAGCGGCTGCAGCCAGCCCGCCATGAGCAGCATCGAGCAGGCCGACGCCGAGGAAGCCATGAGCCAGTGGCTGGCCCAGGCCGGCGTCGAAAACGCCTTCACGATCGGTCCCGTCCTCGTCTCCATGGGCTTCGACCGCCAGGAAATCGCCTGCGCCCAGGAGCACTTCGATCCCGCCTCTTTCTCCGATGCCCTCAACTGGTTCGGCGCTTTGGTCTCGAGCGTCTCCCTCGTCTGCGCCATCGAAGAAAGCATCGCCCGCATCTCCGACCTCGTCATGGCCGTCAAAAAATTCGCCTACGACGAGCGCTCGCCCGGCAAGGAGCTCGACGTCCACGACAGCCTGCAAAGCACGCTCACCATCCTCGGCCATAAGCTGCGCCTCAAGCAGCTTCAGGTTGAGAAGCGATTCGCCGCCTCGCCCTCCTCCCTCCGCACCCGCGGCTACGCCCTTAGTCAGGTCTGGACCAACCTCATCGACAACGCCGTGGATGCATCGCCTGAGGGTGCGAAGGTCGAAATCGCCACGTGGTCCGAGCCGGGTTGGCTCGTCGTCTGCATCGGCGATCACGGCCCGGGTATCCCGCCAGACGTGCTTCCCCGCATCTTCGAGCCGTTCTTCACCACCAAGCCGCAGGGCTCCGGTACCGGCCTCGGCCTTGAGATTGTTCACCGCATCGTCACGCAAAAGTTCGGCGGCAAGATCGAAGTCGAGTCCAAGCCCGGAGACACGCGGTTTATCGTCCGCCTGCCCCTGAGCCCGCCAAAATAGAGCTGGAAGCTTCCGTTACTTCGCCCGCGTCAAATGCGCCAGCATCCCATCCGGCGGCCCGTTCAGCGAGCCGTCGCCGGCCAGCGCCAGTTGCTCGGTATCGCCCTCGCAAACGAGCGTGATGTTATTGCCGCTCTGCGTGTAGGTGCAGGTCGAGGTCATCGGACCCATGCTCACATAGGCCTTGCCGCCGGACTGGAACTGAATGCTTACCAGTTGCCCGTTGCCTGTGTAAGTATGGCCCTTCACGCTGTTGCCACAGCCCGTCGCGCAAACACACACCCACGCAACGGCAGCCGCCGTCCATAACCTTCCAAAACTCGCTCTCACTTGACCTCCCAAGTTACGGCTGGATTTTGGCTGGGGATGCCATGCAAAGACTCTACCTATACCAAGACTCCGCAGGCAAGCGGATTTTTCATCCGCGCACGCCTGCCGGCCGCCCCCCCCGGCTCGCTGACTTGCCGACTCGCTGACTGGCTGCATTCAAACCGGCTGCGCTGCGCCCACAGCCCCAGCCCGGGATTGGCGATGAAGAAAATCTCCTCTCCATCCACCTGGTTCCACCCATGGCGCAGCTTTTCCGGATCGTAGCGCGCGGTCATCGTCTTCAGCTCGCCGTACGCGAATCCCACCCCTTCCACTTCTTCGCGGCTGAGATGGGCTGGGCACAAGGTGATCTTGAACCGCCCCTCCGGCGAGCCGTGAATCAGATGCGCCGCCGCGCTCAGGTCCGCGGCCAGGTCCGCATTCTCGCTCACCGCCTTCAACGTGGCCGGCGTCCCGCGGTAGCCGTACTTGCGGATCAGCTTGTCGATCCCCTTGTCCTCGCCGAACTCACCAACGCCCGGCGCCAGAATAATCAACTCTGCCCCGTCGGCCAGCGCCATGCGCGTACGGTAGATGGACTTATTGCCGATCCAGGTGCTGTGGAACTCGGCCGGGTCGAGATACACAACGGCTTTTTGCATTGGCTTGTCCAGCATCTCGAAGTTCACCTTCAGGCTCAGTTCCGCGGCCTTCAGGAAGCACTCCAGATCGTCGCCGATGTACAACCCGCGCACTGCCAGTCCGCCGTTCTTTCCACGCCCCACAACCGTCTGCACGTACACGATCGGAACATGCCGCAGGAACAACTCGCAGGCGCGGTTCAGCACGTTGCGCACTGGATTCACGGCCAGGCCCATGATCCGCTCCATCCCGTATACCGCGCCCAGATAGTGGCTGCGGTTGATGCCTTCGCGCCCGCTTGTGCCGATCAGAATGTTCTTCGCATGATTCGCCATGCCGATCACTTCGTGCGGTACTACCTGCCCGATGGAGAGAATCAGGTCGAAGCCGCCCCGCGCGATCAGCTTGTTCACCTGCGCCGGCCACGTGTAATTCAGCTTGCCCTCCGACTGCTCGCGGATAAACTCCGCCGGCAGCTCGCCCAGCGTCTCAATGCCGGTGCGCCAGTTGTGTACGCGGAACAGCTCCTGCGGCATGTTCCCGAACATGTGCGCGATCTCGCCGGGCTGCATCGGCGTGTGCGTCCCAACCGCGGGCAGCACAGCCTTCAGCCGGTCGCCGTAGTGCTCCCAGGCGTAGCGCGTCAGCTCGCCCGCGCGGGAGTGCTCGCGGCTCCGATCCGGTGGCACCGCCAGCACGCTGGTCCGCTTGCCCAGCTTGCTCAGGCTCTCCGCCAGCAACTCCTTCAACTGCTTCGGCGAGAGATCGGTCTCGGTGCTTCCCACGGAACAATACAGGCTCATACAGCAATCTCCGCTTTTTGGGCTCAGGAACGAGCAACGCCACGACGTTCGCCCGCAGGAGTGATCGCAAATCCGGTTCCGCTAAAGCCGGTACGCCTTCTTCACCAGGCCGTAGGCCAAATCGTGCGCCACTTCGTGCGCTTCGTCCTCGTCAAGCCGGTGTTCGGCCACCAGCCTGCCCAGAAACGCGCAATCCACGCGCCGCGCCATATCGTGCCGCGCCGGTATCGACAGAAACGCCCGCGTATCGTCGTTGAATCCCACCGTGTTATAGAACCCAGCCGTCTCCGTGGTTTGCTCGCGGAAACGCCTCATGCCCTCCGGGCTGTCATGGAACCACCACGGAGGTCCGAGGCGCAAGCACGGATAGTGCCCGGCCAGCGGCGCCAGCTCCCGGCTGTACGTCGTCTCGTCCAGCGTGAAAAGAATGATGGTCAGGTCGCGCTCGTTGCCAAACCGGTCCAGCAGCGGCCGCAGCGCGTCCACGTAGTTCGTCGCCCTGGGAATATCGGCGCCCATGTCGCGTCCGTGCCGCTCATACACAGAACGGTTGTGGTTGCGCATGCTCCCGGGATGGATTTGCATCACCAGCCCGTCTTCCACGCTCATCCGCGCCATCTCCGTCAGCATCTGCGCTCGGAACAGCTCCCGCTCGGCCGCGTCCGCCTTGCCCGCCATCACCTTGGCGAACAACGCCGCTGCCTCGGTCTGCGGCAAATCTGCCGTCTGCGCCGTGGGATGCCCGTGGTCCGTCGACGTGCACCCCAGCGCTTTGAACCGCGCCCGCGCCTTCATCAGCGCGTTCAGGTAGCCCTTCCACGTCGAGCTGTCTTCTCCGTTCTGTTCGCCCAATTTGGCCGCCTGCGCGGAAAATCCCTCGTAGTCCGGATCCACCACCGGGTCGGGACGAAACGCCGGAACAATCCTCGCCTTCCAGCCCGAATTCCGAATGGCCTTGTGGGCTTTCAATTCGTCCAACGGCGACTCCGTCGTCGACAGCACTTCGATATTGAATTTCTCGTAGAGAGCCCGCGGCAGAAACTCGGGTCTGCGCAGCTTTTCCGAGATCGTGTCGAAATAGACGTCCGCGGTCTTCTCGCTCAATCGCTCCGTCATCCCGAACAGCTCTTGAAAAGCGAAATCCAGCCACATGCGCGTGGGCGTGCCGCGGAACAGAGCGTAGTGGCTGGCAAAGATGCGCCACACCTTCCGCGGTTCCCTCGCCGCCGGCTGCCCAATCTCCAGGTCGTCCAGCGAAACGCCCTGGCTGTAGAGCATGCGGAAGACATAGTGGTCGGGCTGCACAAACAGCGCCGCCGGGTCGGGGAACGGCTCATTCGTGGCAAACCACGCCGCCTGCGTGTGCCCGTGCGGACTGATGATGGGAAGATTGCGGATCCCTTCATACAGCGATCTCGCCACGTTGCGGACGCTTGACACGGCGGGAAACAGGCGGTCTTCGTGGAGCAGCATGGCTTTCATCGTACTCCCGGGCATTCTGGTTCTCCAGTCCTCTGGAGCCTTGAATACTGTCAGAAATGGCTCATCGCTGCAGGAGAACCGCCGTAGGGTGACGCCGCTCGTGGAGTCCATAAGGCAAATGGGGCTCTCCATCCTCTTCTAAGTGGGATGGAGAGCCCCATATCGAGGATCGAAACGTTGGCTGACTGCCTTACGCGTTGTACGTCGTCGACGAAACCCTTCCGCCATGCCCCGTCCAGTTGGTGTGGAAGAACTGCCCGCGCGGCTGGTCAACGCGCTCATAGGTGTGCGCGCCAAAGTAATCGCGCTGCGCCTGCAGCAGATTCTGCGGCAGGCGCGCGGTGCGGTAGCCGTCGAAAAACGCCAGCGCCGTCGAGAACGCCGGCGTGGGCACGCCCAGCTTGATCGCGTGCGTCAGAGCCTTGCGCCACGAGGCCTGGTACTTGTTCACCAACCGCGCGAAATACCTGTCGAGCAGCAGATTGTCCAGGTTCTTGTTTCTCCTGAACGCATCCTTGATCTTGCCCAGGAATTGGCTGCGGATGATGCATCCGCCGCGCCACATCAGCGCGATGCCGCCCATATTCAGGTTCCAGCCGAACTCCTTGGCCGCGGCCCGCAGCAGCATGTATCCCTGCGCGTAGCTGATGATCTTCGAGCTGAACAGCGCCCTCCGCACGTCCTCGATAAACTTCGCCCGGTCGCCCACCTTGGCCGCGGTCTTCGGTCCGCGCAGAACCTTTGCCGCCTCCACACGTTCCTCCTTCAGTGCCGACAGGCACCGCGCGAACACGCTCTCGCCGATCAGCGTCACCGGCTGGCCCTCGTCGAGCGCGCTGATCACCGTCCACTTGCCCGTCCCCTTCTGTCCCGCGGTGTCCAGAATCTTGTCTACCAGCGGCGTGCCGTCCTCATCCTTCTTGGCGAAGATCTGGCTTGTAATGTCGATCAGGTAGCTGTCCAGCTCACCCTTGTTCCACTCCGCGAACACCTCGTGCAGCTCGTCGGCCGTCAGTCCCAGCCCGTGCTTAAGCAGATCGTAGGCCTCGCAGATCAACTGCATGTCGCCGTACTCGATGCCGTTGTGCACCATCTTCACGTAGTGCCCCGCTCCCTCTTCGCCCACCCAGTCGCAGCACGGGGTTCCGTCTTCCACTTTCGCCGCAATCGCCTGGAAGATCGGCTTTACGTGCGGCCACGCCGCCGGATTTCCGCCCGGCATGATCGACGGTCCGTGCCGCGCGCCCTCCTCACCGCCGGAAACGCCCGTGCCGATGAACAGAATCCCTTTCTCCGCCAGCGCCTTCGTGCGCCGCGTCGAATCCGTAAACAGCGAATTGCCGCCATCGATAATGATGTCGCCTGCCTCCAGGTGAGGCGCCACCTCGTCGATCATGTGGTCCACTACGTCGCCCGCCTTCACCATCAGCATCACCCGGCGTGGCCGCTTCAGCAGGCTGGTCAGTTCCTCGATCGAGTGCGCCCCCACCACCTGCGTCCCCTTGGCCTCATGGGCCAGAAAGTCGTCCACCTTCGAGACGGTGCGGTTGAACACGGCCACTTTAAAGCCGTGGTCGTTCATGTTGAGGACAAGATTTTGTCCCATGACTGCAAGGCCGATCAGGCCGATATCACACGATGCTTCTGCCATTCTTCTCTCCAAAAGCCTGATTTTATCATCGCGACTGGCATAACTTTGCTCACAGAATCCCCGTGGTCGAACCTCTCGAAGCGAGACTTTCCGCATATTCAGGAAGGCGCCCTTGACGGCGCCATGCGGTTCCGCGGCGCGCCCAGATGCAGCCCGGCCACTTTGAAATTTTTAGCTTGCGATCCCGGCAGAGCGATAGATCTGGGCGATGTATTGCATGTCGCGCAGGCCTTCCTCGCCCGGGCTCTTCGGCTCAAGGCCGTTTTGAACACAATGCGAGAAGTGCTCGGCCTCGGCCTGGAAATGCGAGGGATCCCGCGCCGGGTTCGGCTCGTCGAGTCTGGCGCCCTGCAACTCGGCGCGCAGATGGAGGCCCTCGCGGGCGAACGCCTGATCTACCTGCAGCCATCCCTTTGAGCCATACACTTTGAAGTAGCCGGCTGTGTCGGCGCCGTAGCTGGTGGCGCAACTGGCCATAATGCCGGAAGGGAACTTCATGTTCCAGGTGACGTTCTCTTCCACCTCGTCAAAGCGGCCGTCGCGATCGATGGTCGAGGCAAAGGCCGCAATCTGCGAGGGCTCCTCGCCGGTCAGGCATCGGCATGCGTTGAGGCAGTAGATGCCGACGTCGTAAAGTGGGCCGCCGCCGGCGAGCTTCTTGTTCAGGCGCCACTCCCCGGCGACGATGTTAAAGCCTAAGGCGCTTTGGATGGCCTGCACCTGGCCGAGTGCGCCGTCACGGATGAGCTGGACTGCCCTGAGGTTGGTGGGCTCATAGTAGCCGCGGTAGGCGATCATCAGCTTGACGTTCGCCTTCTTGCACTCGTCGATCATGGCGTCAGCGTCGTCCACGCTCGTGCACATGGGTTTTTCGCAGAGGACATGCTTGCCCGCCCTTGCGGCGCGAATGGTGTACTCGGCGTGCATCGAGTTTGGCAGCGCCACATAGACCGCGTCGATTGCGGGATTGTGGACGATCTCGTCAAAGTTGTCGTAGTTATAGATCGAGCCGGCGGGAACGCCGTACTGCGCCGCGATCCTATCGGCCTTATCGCGGTGACCGCTCACCAAGCCGGTAATGCTGGAGTTGGTCGTCAGTTGCACGCCGCGCATAAACTCGTCGGCGATGCGTCCCAGGCCGATGATGGCGTAGCCGGTTTTGCGGCCGCTCCTTTGGGTTGCATCCTGCGCTTGCACTACCGGCGCAAAGCGTGCCGCAATGCCCAGCGCGCCGAGCCGTCCAAACTCTCTACGTGTGAGTGTCATCATGAGGGATTCTCCTCCACGGGAGTGCGTCTGCACGGGATTCTATACCCCGAAGCGAAAAACTGCGTCACGGGGCAGGGTCTCAGTCGGAGTCCGTCGCCTTTTCCGCGATACTGTGATGAAGCTGATCGAAGCACACGTGTTGGAATACAAGAAACTCATTGCTGCATAGCGGGCGGCGAAGACCTCAATATGAAATCCGGCGTCGTCTGGACCTTTCCGCAATTCTTGCGCGCATACGAAAATGAAGCGCCATATTGTCCCGCCGGGGCCAGAACCGGAGGTCTGAAGGAAACGGTAGTTTTCTGGAGCGCGGCCCCAGCGTGAATGTCGCCGATGAATCGGTGCCGCGTTTCCTCCGCCATTCCGGCCAACCTCTCTAAGCCTTGCGGCTCCTTGGCAAATGAACATCCCCTGCAAAGGTGAATCGAAATCTTAAGCTTCAGGGTCCGCTCCAGCGCCTGGCGGCTCACCGTCAGCTCCACTCCTTTTGCCATCCCACCCCGCTCAAAAGCACCAATCCCGCTGCAAACGTAACCTGAAATGTTGTCATTCGAACATCGTGCCGCCCCCGGCCCGCACCCCTGCCAGCGCCTCGCCGCAATCGCATCGATCCGTCTCTGTGGGAATCGGAGAATAAATTAACAAAACACTGTTATTCAATAACTTACGTTACATTCCAGCTTCCACCCAACCTCCGCTCCCGGCCCTCCCAACTCGCGCTTTCCTATTGATTTTTGAACAAAATATCCTTAAAATAAGAATCGTAGTACCTCGGGGCACTCAGTAACCCACTCCCCGTCCGAGGATGAACCACTCAAATCCTCCTTTCAAGGACATACAAATCGATGGCAAAACGTCGTGGTAATCCGAACTGGGGCAAGCCGGAGCCCATTGGCCCCGTTGTGCCTACTGTCACCTCCTTCGAGCAGATCACGAAGGAGTTTAAGTTGCCCCCGGACCAATACATCCGTTCTACCCGCCTCCGCGAGTGGGCGCGCCGCAATAAAAATTCCAAATATATTCCTGAGGCGCTCCTTGAGGCCTGGGGCTTTGAGATTGAATCGACGTTGTAGTACTTCCGCCAGTTTGCACAAAAACGCCGCCTTCGGGCGGCGTTTTTGCTGCGCGACAGCTTGGACGGCGTGGTTCCCAAGTTGGCGACAATCCAACAGGCATGGGCATGTGGGACTCGAACAGCGACACGGCCTGCAATCGTTCGTGACCAGCGCTGGTGGGAGGAACGCGCATCGCAAGGCGGATTCCGATTATTAAGTGCTAACCAGTCTAATCCGCCAGCTCGCGCCGGATCTCTGCCTCGGCAGAACTGATTCCTCTAGTGATATCGATATATACGACGCCGGAAATGTCTGAAGGAAGTTCAACGCCGTCCTCGTAAAGAAGGATCACCCGCCCACTGGTGCGCTTCAGCGCCCCTAAAAAGAACCCTAACTCGAACACAACATTCTGGCGCGCACGCGGCTCACCTGCGCCGCTAGATTTAGCTAGTCGGCCCATATCATCAGCAGTTGCTAGCACGAAGACGACGTCGACGTTTTGTGCATGTTGCTCGAATTTCTCGATGAGCGTTCTTCCTTTCGAGGGTTGCTCTGCTAGAACAACTGGGTCGGAGATTGCGAACTCATCGCGGAGAAACGATTTGAGTCCGGAGAGCGTGCGGGTGTTTCGGCCGTGCACGATAAAAACGCGCGGGCGCTTCTTACCCTCTATGAGATTCTCGACCAAACGTGCGAGATCACTTGGTAAGACCTTTACTTTGTTAGCGTAGGCCACTGAATCGTCGCTAGTAAACCACCTCTCAACTTCTGGGTCTGAGGAATTTGTGAGTGCCAGAATCCGCGCATCCGGAAGTTTATCTCTAAGCCTCTTAGCGAGTGCGATGCCCGTTTTGAACCCACCTTGCGTTTCGAGATTTCCCAAGCTTCCGGGCAGCAGCATCACGTCCAGAATGACCACATCGAAATCGCGCGTGCTCGCTTTTGCAAGTGCAGATTTCACGGTCGAAGCCACGACCACTTCGTAACCAGCAAACCTGAGTTCTTCCACGTAGAAACTGGAGGCAAACAGCTCGTCGTCAACGAAAAGAATTCTCAGTGGCACTTTCTTCTTGCGAGTCATCAACGGAATCATACTAGGAACGCGAGGTTTCGGCACCGCTGCGTTCAGTTGAAGCTATATCGCCAATGCACTCGTTGCCCGTCGCAAGTTGTTAGATTCTCCGGTTCTGGGCGAGTTACCGGCAAACCGTAGGGGCCCTCCCTCATCGTGCCACGCCCCTTTCTGGCGTTCGCTCCCTGGATAAGCGAAAATAAAGGGGCATCATGCCTCAATCGCCCCGCACCCCCGAGCCCCCGTTCATCGACGTTCCCGGCGCCGTGGCCGACATCCGCGCCGGCCGCATGGTTGTCGTAGTCGACGACGAGGACCGCGAGAACGAGGGCGATCTGGTCATTGCCGCCGAGCACGTCACCCCCGAGGCCATCAACTTCATGGCCCGCTATGGCCGCGGCCTCATCTGCCTCACCCTCACCGAGGAGCGCGCCGAAACCCTGCGTCTACCACCCATGACGCAGCAGAACACCTCCCGCTTCGGCACCGCGTTTACCGAGTCCATCGAAGCTCGCGAGGGAGTCACCACCGGCATCTCGGCCTTCGACCGCGCGCATACCATCCGCACCGCCATCGATCCCCGCTCCACCGCGGCCGATCTGGCCCGTCCCGGCCACGTCTTTCCCCTCCGCGCCCGTCGCGGGGGCGTCCTTGTCCGCGCCGGCCAAACCGAAGCCTCCGTCGATCTCGCCCGCCTCGCCGGCCTCACTCCCGCCGGCGTGCTCTGCGAAATCATGCGCGACGACGGCGCCATGGCCCGCATCCCCGACCTCATCCCCTTCTGCCGCGAGCACGGCCTCAAAATCCTCACCGTCGCCGAGCTCATCCGCTATCGCCTTCGCCATGAGCGCACCATCGTCCGCGCCGGCGAAGCTCGTATCCAAACCCGCTACGGCGAGTTCCGCATGATCGCCTATGAAAGCGAGGTCAACGGCGGCGAGAGCCACATCGCCCTCATCCGCGGCGACCTGTGCCCCGAGTGCCCGGCCTTCCACCTGGGGCCTGCTCCCGCGCCTCCCAACTCCATCGTCGACGGCCTGCACGACGTCTCCGCTGAACCGGCGGAATCCCGCCCTCCCTGCCCGCATCCCGTCCTCGTCCGCGTCCACACCCGCTGCACCGCCGGCGACGTCTTCTCTGCCGACTGCCATTGCCGCGAGATTCTCGATCAATCCATGCGCATGATCGCCGAGGAAGGCTGCGGCGTCATCCTCTACCTCCACAACACCTCGCGCGGATTCGAAATCGAGCGCGCACCCGTTCCGGCCTTCGGCCCCGAAGGAACCGCCGCTCCCGCCGGCGCCTCACCCGCTGAAACCGGGCGTCTCATCCTTCACCAGGAGCTGCGTTCCCGCGAAGGCTCGCAAGCCCGCACCGGCCGCATCCTCCGCGCCATCGGCCTCGGCGGCCAAATCTTGTCGGATTTGGGGATCCAGCGCATCCGCCTCCTCTCCAACACGCCCATGCACATCCCCGCCCTCGAAGGCTTCGGACTTGAAATCGTCGAGCAAGTCCCCATCCCCGTCGAGGAATGCAGCAAAGCAGCCGTCAGTTGACAGCGATCAGTTGTCAGTTTCGATTTTTGAGGCCGGGAAAGTCACTCACAAAGGAGCGCTGTCATCCTGAGCGATCGTAGTCCGCCGTGGCGGACGAAGGGAGTCGAAGGATCTGCGGTTGCTTTTCCGCTCGTGTCAAATCGACCGACAGCGCTCTTAAGAAAAACCTCACCGCGACCAAGCTAAAAGCTGTGAGCTAATAGCGAACAGCTCGCACCTGACCCCTGACCCCTTAAACCTGACACCTATCTCGAGTACCTGTACGTCCCGCACAGCGTCGTCGATTTCGAGATTGCATCGAATGTGAACACCGGCATGTCGTCGCCCGAGAAGAACGCCACCTCGAGCGTCTTCCCCGTCACATACGTCGCCATCCACTGCGTGTCCTCGTCCCCGCACAACGTGTTCTTGTGCTCGAAGCGCTGCCGTGCCGGAACCCGCAGCCGGTAAAGCATCCCGTTGATCCCCGCATTCACATCCGCGTCGAACACCGCGCTCACCTCCACCGGCTTCAGCACGCGAATTGGCGCCAGAGGAAACGCCAGAAAGTCGATCGTCAACTTCTCCTTGCCAATCGTAATGTCGCTCGTGATCGACGTCGCTGCCGAACTCGCCGCTCGCCAGTACCCTTGATCCGGCGTAGCGTTTGCAACCGCGCCGCTCAGCAACAACGCGGCCACAACGCCGCGCGGCATCCACATCGCGATCCTTGACCTCTGTTTTCCGATCTCTCGCTCCTTGGCTGCTTTGCTCCCTGTCTTCCGCTACCAGCCTAATACGTACGCAAACACCAGCGGCGCCACAATCGACGCGTCGCTCTCGATGATGAACTTCGGCGTACCAGCCCCCAGTTTTCCCCACGTAATCTTCTCGTTCGGCACCGCGCCCGAGTACGACCCATAGCTCGTCGTCGAGTCCGAAATCTGGCAGAAGTACGCCCACAGCGGCACATGCTCGCGCTGCAGGTCCTGGTGCAGCATGGGCACCACGCAAATCGGAAAATCCCCCGCGATCCCGCCCCCAATCTGGAAGAACCCCAGCGGCGTCTTCTTAGTCGTCTCCGTATACCACTCGGCCAGCTCCATCATGTACTCGATGCCCGTCCGCACCGTGTGTACCTTCTTCACGTCGCCGCTGATGCAGTGTCCCGCGTACATGTTCCCCAGCGTCGCGTCCTCCCACCCCGGCACGAACATGGGCAGATTCTTTTCTGCGGCCGCCAGCAGCCAGCTGTCTTTGGGATCGATCTGGTAGCTCTTCTTGAGCACCCCCGACAGCAGAATCTTGTACATAAACTGATGCGGAAACCACCGCTCACCGGCCTTGTCCGCCTTCACCCACTCTGCCAGCACCTCGTTCTCAATCCGCCGCATCGCCTCTTCTTCGGGAATGCACGTGTCCGTCACGCGGTTCATGTGCCGCGCGAGCAGTTTGGCCTCGTCGGCGGGTGTCAGGTCGCGATAGTGCGGCACGCGCTCGTAATAATCGTGCGCCACCAGGTTGAATACATCTTCTTCCAGGTTCGCCCCCGTGCAGCAGATGCCGTGAATCTTGTCCTGCCTTATCATTTCGGCCAGCGACAGCCCCAGCTCCGCCGTGCTCATCGCACCCGCGATGGTCACGAACATCTTCCCGCCCTCGGCCAGCAGCTTGTTGTAGGCCTCGGCCGCATCCACCAGCGCCGCGGCATTGAAATGACGGTAATGATGCTTGATGAACTCCGTGATCTGCCCCATAACTTTTCGCTCCAAATTCTCAACCTAACACAATGCATCGTACCCCCTGTGAATCGTGAGGAATCACGCTTTAAATGCGTCCAAAGCACGATAAGGGGGTGCCCACGCCTCGATTTTTAGACCCGGGATACCTCGACAGAACATTCCGCACAAATCAGGCTGGAAGCTAGGAGCTGGAAGCTGCTTTTCCGAGCAACTCATTCACCTTCGCCATCACTTGAAACGCGTCGGCAACATAGACCACGTCGGCCTTGCCGCGAGTCCATCCGCAGTTCGCGTCGAGCGACACGGCTCGCCGCTCGCCGATGAACCGCCAGCCGACGACGTGCGGCTCCTCGCCGTGGCAGCACGTGGCCAGGCCCTTCGCGTGCCGCGGCGTCGATCCCGTCTGCCCCACCTGGTTGAGATGCGTCAAAAACGGCAGCACCGGCTGCCCCTCGCCGCCCTGATCCACCAGCGACTTCGAGCTGCCCAGCGACGCGCCCGACAAACCGAGGAATCCGAGAATCAGATTTCCCGCCTCTTCCGCATGCACCTGCCCGTCCGGCTGCTTCTTCGTCCATCCCGCTCCGGCGACAAAGAGCAATTTCGCGTCGGGACGAATCGTTTGCTGATCGAGCTTCGGGGCGCGGAAACCAGTGACGTTCGTCCGCAGCTCCGGCAGCTCGACGGCGATGGCAATTTCGTCCGGTAGAGCGTGCGGCCCGTCACCGGCGAAGGGCGCGTGCGTGCCGGCATCCAGAAGCAGAAACCACGGCCGCTTGTCGCGGCTGATGACCGCTTCGATCCGCTGGCGATAGAACCATCGTGTCGCTTCGACGGCTTCCGCGCCGCCGATGGCCGTGATGTGCGTGTCGATTGCGCCGCCTACACGAGCGGCCACCGAAGCCATGACGCGCGCAAACCTCGAGCTTTCGGGAGCGAGCACGATCGTCGCCTGCGCCGCGCGGCAGATCTCCGTGCACGCGGCGGCATCCGATGTAAACCGCGCCTGCGCGAATGCCTCACCCTGGACGGCGAGGACTCGAGGCGCCGCGCCCGCCACCTGCGCCGCCGCGTGGCTCGCGTGCTTGGCGACGATACCGACCGCGAGCTCCGCGCCCAGCCGCGCGGCGAGATCGACGCCGGCGGTGACGGCTTCAAGCGATCCCTTCGTCAGCGCCGCTCCGCTGTCATCCGCATGGGTCAGTACCAGAATCCGCTCCATCACTCCGCTCCCATCCACTCCACGATCTCGCGCGCAATCTCCTCCGCGCTCAGGTTCTTCTCGACGCGCGTCTCGCGCTGCTGCCTGGGCAGGTTCACTGCCACATACTTCAACCCGTTCGCCTCAAGCGCCACGGACTTCGCCTTCTGCAGCGCCGGCATGATCGTGCGCATGTTGGCCATGCCCACTTGCGGATTGTTCCGTGGCTCGGGCAGGTTGCCCGTCGCCCAGCCCAGCACCGCGGGCGCTCCGGCGCAAACCGACACCTGGTGCTTGCCGCCTTCCACGCGCTCCAGCACCTCGAAGGAGCCGTCCTCGCGCAGGTCGATTTGATCCACTCCCTGGAACTGGTCCGTGATGCCCAGCCGCTCGCCCACAAGCTGCAGCGTCACGCCCGCGCCCCGCGTCGCCGACTCCCACCCGCCGAAGACGAGCAGCCGCGCCCGATCCAGCCCCGGCAGCGCCGCAATCGTGTCGCCCAGCGCAGCCGCCGTGGCATGCGCATCCGGAAAGCCGCCGATCGGCCCGTCGACCGGAACCAGCTCGAAGCTCACCTTCTGCGCCACGGTCATCATCACCTGCTGCAGCTTGGCTTTCGGCCCGAGCGAAACAAGCCAGACTTTGCTCCCGGGATTCTTCGCGGCGAGGTTTGCAGCCTCGTACAGCGCGCTCGCCGCCCACGGATCCAGCACCGCGGGCAACACCATCTCGTTCTTGATCCCCGGCCCCGACGTCCCTGTGGTTGGTTCCAGAGTTTGCAAGGGATCCGGAACAATTCCGGCACAAACTACAATGTGGAATTGATTAGACATTACTTCTATTCTCCGCGTTCGCTCAGGGGCTAAAGCCCTCATTCATACTGCTTCGTTATCGGCACGACTGAAGTCGTGCCCTGACACAAAGCCAATTGATAAAGCTAGCAGCTTGGCTCTCAATTCTCAGCCGAGTGTAAACCGCCCGACCCGGCGGTGAACTCGATGTTCGACCGCTCGCCGTCGGGCGAGTGCGCGCAGTTCCACAGGCACGCGCCGCAGTGCACGCACTTTTCGCGCTCGAATGCCGGCGCGCCGTCCGCATCCAGCGTCAGAGCCTGGCCGGAACACATGGCGATGCAGGTCTTCTCCTGGCAGGAGATGCAGCGTTGCCGGTCCAGAAACACCACGTGATCGGCGAAGCCCGGCATGGCCTGTACCTTGCCGCCCATCAACAACGCATCCTGCTGCGTCACCAGCAGCCGCCCGTCAAACGGAATCTCCGGCCAGCCGCGCGCCGTCATCAGCGCATCGTGCAATGGCCGGCCATCGGCAACGGCCAGCGCCGCGGCGTCCCTCAGCTTGAGGCCTGCTTTTCCATACGCTCCGAACCGGCGTATCTGCTTCGGCGCCGGTGGAATGTGCGCCGGAAGCGAGAGCCGTCCGCCGGTAAGCCCGGCGAGGCCCATCCCTGCAAGCCCGCGAACAAATCCGCCATAAAATCCGTTGCGAGCGTTCTCCGCTTCGCGCGCTCCGCGCTCCACCCGGCTTGCGCGGCGGTGTGCCTCGTAGGTTGCGGCCAGGTTCTCCTGCGTGAACGGTTTGCCCGCACGCAGCAGTTCCAGCACTGCCTCGCCCAGTTGCGCGCCCGTGGTCCACGCCTCATCCACGCCCGAGCCGGTGAGCAGGTTGGTTGAGCCGGAGCCCTCGCCGATGCGTGCAAATCCCTCGCCGGCGAGGAATGGCTCGCCGTGTTTGCCCGACTCCTCGAGCGACTTCGCCCCCCACGAGCGCAGCGTGCCGCCCTTCAGGTGCTGCCACAGCAGCGGATGCTGGATGTAGTGCTGCAGATAGCGATAAACCGTGCGCCCCGGATCGCCCATCCACGACGGGACGAAGATGCCGGCCGAAACCAGCCGCTCCGGGTGCACATAGAGGAAGCCGAAGATCTCCGGCTCGGGGAATCCAAAAGTGTGCCACACCGTGCCGGCTTCGAGCGCCGTGTCCTCCGGCAACTCGATGACGAACTTCATGCCCAGCGCCCATTCGCGCCGCGCGTGACCGGCAGGCAGGCCGAAGCGCTCGTCGAGCCTTTGGCCGACCGCACCCACGGGGCCGTCACCGACGACAGTGAGCTGCGCGCGCACATCCATGCCGGGCATGAAGCCGTCGGCCGGGATGCCGTGCTTGTCCACTCCCTGATCGGCGAGGCGAAGTCCGGCGACTGCTCTGCTTTTGGGGTCCGGGCTCTCGGCAAAGATGGGGCCGCTCACCGGCGTTCCCGGCCAGATCTGGACGAGTCCGCTCGCCATCAGTTGCGCGCCCACCCATTGGTTGAACTGGCCGATGGACAAGACAAGCCCGCCCTGCTTGTGCAGGAAGGCCGGCGTCCAGGGCAGCTCGAAGGCGGAATCTTTGACCCACAGCGTTTTTCCAAGACCAAGGAAAAAATCTCCCATGCGCAACGTGAGCGAACGCCGGCTGGCTCCGATGGGATCGAGCAGGTAGAACACGCGCTCCTGCCTGATCGGAGCCGCCATGGGGACCTCGGCGGGATCCAGGGCGGGAAAGCTTGTGCGAATTCCTTCGGCGCGCGTGACTACGCCGCTGACGCCGGCGGCCAGGTCGTCGGCGCGCTCGTAGCAGAGCACTTGCAGCGGCATGCCCGGCGCAACCTTGCTTTCGAATGCGGGATCGGCGGGGTTCTGGCTCCATGCCTGGGTCAGCGTGGTCAGAAATCCGCCCATCGCCGGGCCAAAGCCTGCGCAGACGATGTCCACGTCCATCGTCTGGCGGTCGACTTCGACAGGCTGCGGCGCCGAGCTCATGCCGCTCCTGCCGCGGGATAGTCCAGCGCTTCGGGAATCATGACTTTGCTCGCGGTTTCGGCGGCGCGATCTTTGGCCAGCCGCGCGCCGCTCAGGCACATCGTCAATCTGTTTTGCAGCCGGAGAAACTCGCTCGACCCCGCGCAACCCGCGCACGGACCGGCCTTGGCCGGATGGCTGCCGTCGGCCGCCAGTACATCCACAGCCATGGCCATAATTCCCGGCATGGTCTCTTCCAGCTCTTCGAGCTCACTGGCAAGGAAGCAATTGCGATGCTCTTCCTCGTCCCACGCCGGATGCCGGTTATAGCCGAAGACCAGCTCGGCGCAGATGCGCGAAACTTCGCCTGCCGCCTGGGCGGCTTGCGTGTGGCAAAGGTCGCTGAGGAATTGCACGGCGCAGGCCAACCCTTCCGCGGCCACCGCGTCGCTTGCTCCGCGCGTCTCCAGTTCCAGCACATCGAGAATCTGGCAGCGCGAGGCCATCAGCCAGCTCAGCGCGTCGGCCAGAGCAAAGGTCACGCCCTGCCGCTGCCCGTGATAGAGTTTGTTGCCCTTGGGATCGGTGGAGTGTTGCAGATAGTTCAGCGTCCACGCCCACAAGTTCATCGCCGAGGCCAGCGTGCATGCGCCGGTCCCGGGATGCGTCGATGCAATCTGCCGCATCTCCGCGGTCCACGCAGCGAACTCGGCCAGAAATACCTCGCTGGTCATCGTCACCGTCAACTGCCGCCGCTGCACCGCCTCCGGTCCCTCGTAGGTCGCTTCCAGTTGCGCGTCCATCCACTTGTTGGCCAGGAAGCCCGGGCAATCTTCCGTAATTCCGTAGCCGCCCATCAGGCTCACTGCTTCGCGCATCATGTTGGCGCCATGGCCGGTGTTCCATAGCTTGGTGGCTGGGCACAACACGTTGGCCTCGGCGTCCATCAGCACGTACTGCACCAGCGTGTCGGCCTCAAGCTCCGCGCGCCGCGCATCGTCCGCTTTCATCTTCAGCAGTTCGATCGCCCGCTGCTCGCTCTCCCTCAGCGCCTTCATCTCCGCGCGCCCGCCCTGGACGCCGCGTTCCTTCAGAATCGCCGTCTTCTGCTTCTCCTTGGGATCGAGCTCGTCGAACAGCCGCGCCGCGGCAAAGCCCAGCGAAGCCGCCGCCTCGCCCGTGGCCCATACATCCACCAGCCGGTGCAGAGCGTCTTCCCGCTGCTGGATTCCCTGCTCGTAGCGGACAGATCCGGGCCTTGCCCCCTCGGCCCCGCGGAAGCGCTGGCGCTGGTAGCGAATCACGGGCTCAACCGCCGACAGCAGCTTGGCCGCCGTCATCAGCCCCACCGGCACGCGCGTGCGCCGGAAAACGGCGTCAATGATCTCGGTGTGGTTGAAGTTCGGCACAATCGCGCCGTCCTTCACCGTGTACCCGCCCACAATGCGGTTGGCCGGAACCTTCAGGTTGAACACCGGGTCGCCGGTCGACGAAAGCTGGTGTACCAGCTTCTTGGTCGCGGTTCCGCGATCGAACGTCCCTTCGTCGGTCTCTTCCAGGATCACCACGCAACTGCCCTTGATGCGCTCGTCGTCCGAGTTCACCGCCGCCGTGACGAAATTGGCGAACGCAATCCCGGTGATGAACCGGCCGCGCTTGTCCACCTGCAGGATCGCTTCCTCGCCGTCCTTCCACTCGGCCACGCGGATCTTGCCGCTCAGCATGCCGGTGTCGACGCCCACGTAAGGGAGGGGCTCGGTCAGCGCGAATGCTCCGCGCCAGGGCTTGCGATCCTCGCCGGGCTGCGGCGGAGCAGAGAGCTTCTTGTAGCGGCTCACCTGTTCCCCGGTGCCGCGTTCGTGGATCGGAGAAAGCGCCAGAAATCCAGCCAGGCTCGCGGTCGCCGCGCCGCCGTCCACCCATGCCAGTTCAAAAGCCGCCAGCCCCAGCGCCAGGTTCTTGGGCCCCACAATGAATCCGCCCTCCTCGGGCTCCATGAAGGCCGCGGTAATGCCGGCGCGGTCGAAGGCGTCGAACATGTCCTCCTTGCCCGCGGTCCATTCGTGCGTATTGCGTTCGCCCGCAGCCACCAGGCGGGCCACCGTACCCCTTGCCACGCCGCGCGCCGATTGCACCAGCATCTGTAAGTCGAAGCGATCGGCAAACCGCCAGAGAATTTGCCGCACCGCATCTCCGGGGAGGGTGAGCATGGTTCTTGTTTCGGGAATCGCAACTGTGCCCATGGAGGGTCTCCTGACTAGCGCCCCTATTTTCTTCGACTGGGCTCCCGGCGGCATGTGACCCGCATCACCCAAAGGAGGTGTTCTTGCCGCAATGCGCTAGGTTTGGCGTGTCCCCGCTGCCCGCTGGTAGCTGATGGCTGAAAGCTGTTTTGTGATCTGCATCGTGGGGGTTGTGATACCTGTCACTGCGAGAACCCTCCCGAAAAGGGTCATCTCAGTGAAGCGATCCTCGCATCCGGAACCATCCGGAAGCCGCAGTGGACTTGGTGAAATACGAGACCAGGAAAGCTGTGGGAACTCCTCTTTTGCCTGGGGAAGGAAGACGGCAGGATGAACCACGCCGCATGGATAAGAGTGCGATGCGATATCCGCAGGGCGATGCTCTCGGCCGCCGCTGTTCTGGCATTGGCGCTCACGCCCGGCGCTCTTCGTGCGCAGGCTGACTGCCTGGCCTGCCACGGCGATGCCAGCATGACCGACGCTTCCGGCCACAGCATCGCCGTTGACGGCCAGAAATTCAGCCAGAGCATTCATGGCAGCTTGCAGTGCACTAACTGCCACGCCGATATCAAGGGCTATCCGCACCCCGACAAAATTGCTCCCGTCGAGTGCAAAACATGCCACGCCGATCAGGCGGCAAATCTTGCCGGCAGCGTGCATGCCAACGCCTCCGAGCATCCTTGCACCAGTTGCCACGGCGTCGCCCACTACATCTTCCCCAAGAGTGACCCCAGGTCGAATGTCTATCCGCTCAACGTTCCGCGAACATGCGGCGCCTGCCATGGCAACCCGGAGCTGGCAAAGAAATACGGCCTACCCAATGTCTATTCCATGTACATGGACTCCATCCACGGCTTCGCGCTCAGCAACGAAGGTTTGCTGGTGGCGGCCAATTGCCAGAGCTGCCACGGCTCGCACCACATCCTCAGCCATACCGACCCGCAGAGCCCGACCTACAAGACGAATATTCCGAAAACCTGCGGCAACTGCCACGCGAAGATCGACGCCGACTACGAGCAGGGCGTCCACGGCACGGCGATTGCGAAGGGCGACCTGAAGGCTCCGGTCTGCAGCGATTGCCACACCGCGCACGCCATCCTGCAGCCCACCGAAGCCGAATTCCGCATGCAGTCAACGCCCATCTGCGGCAACTGCCACAAGGACAAGTTCTCCACCTACCGCGACACGTTCCACTCGCAGTTGGGATCGCTGGGCGGCTACGTCGAAACCGCCCGCTGCTGGGATTGTCACGGCGCGCACGACGTGCGGCCGGCCTCCGATCCCAGCTCGCCGATCAACAAAGCCAACCTGATCGCTACCTGCGGCCGCTGCCATGCCGGCGCCAACCTGAGCTTCGTCCAGTACCAGCCCCACGCCAACGCGCGCGACCGCAAGCTGAGTCCGGGGCTTTACTTCGTCCGGCTCTTCATGAATCTGCTGCTGGTCAGTGTCCTCACCTTCTTTGTGATTCATACCCTGCTGTGGCTGATCCGCTCGCGCTACGCTCAGATCAAGAACTCGCCGCGGCGAGCTGCGAATGGAGGAAAAGATGCCTGAGTCCGAGCTGGCCGAACCGAAAACCGAGACCGCCGCCAAGGACCGCTACTTCGTACGCTTCACGCGCAACCAGCGCTACATGCACGCGGTCCTGTTCACCACGTTCCTCGGCTTGGCGGCCACCGGCCTGGTCATGCGCTTCAGCGAAAGCTTCTGGGCGCGCAAGTTCGCCGCCGGTGTCGGCGGCTTCGGCGCCATCCTCTTCTTTCATAAGTTCTGCGCCCTGGTTCTCACCATCGCCTTCCTCATCCACGTCAAAGAAGTCTTCCAGCGCGGCCTCTTGCATCGCGAAAAGGGAATCTTCTGGGGGCCGACGTCCATGGTGGCCGGCTGGAAGGACGTCAAGGATCTCTTCGGCCACATGCGCTGGTTTCTCGGTCTCGGCCCCAAGCCGCAGTTCGAGCGTTACGCCTACTGGGAGAAATTCGATTACTGGGCCGTCTTTTGGGGCATGGTCGTCATCGGCTTCTCCGGCTACGCCATGTGGTTCGCGCCCTTTTTCGCCCGCTTCCTGCCCGGATGGGCGCTCAACGCCGTGCTCGTGATTCACAGCGAAGAAGGATTGCTCGCCATCCTCTTCATCTTCTCCATCCACTTCGTCAATACCCATCTGCGCCCCGACAGTTTCCCTATGGACATGGTGATCTTCACCGGCGTCGAGAGCGAGGAGGAGTTCAAGCTGAAGCGCCCGCTCGAGTACCGGCGGATGCTCTCCGAAGGCAAAGCGGAATCGCGCATCGGCATTGCGCCGCCGCTCTGGCTGCTCAACTTCTCCAAAGTTGTCGGCTACACCGCCATCTTCATCGGCCTCACCCTGCTGGTCCTCACCCTCACCGCGTACTTCCATTGAGATCAGCCCACCGTGCTTCATGAACTTGTTTTGTATCAGGGCATGACTTGAGTCATGCCGAAAACGGCCAATGAAATCAAAGGGCTTTAGCCCTTGCCCGTGCACGCCCCTCCCGTTGGCGCCAATAGAGCTGAAAGCTGATAGCTGACAGCTGAAAGCTGTTGTTGTGACTCCTGTCACGGCGGCAATTCCCGCCGGGGCGTCTCCTCAAAGCGTGGACCTCGCTCGCCGGTATGCGCCTTTTACGCTCGTTATTCTCTGTTTTGCCTGGGCCTCCACCGCGCACGCCGCGCAAAAGCTCAGGGATGCGGACTGCCTCACCTGCCACTCCGATCCCACGCTCACTGAGGACGTGAACGGCTCTACCGTCAACATCTCCGTCGATCCCGAAAAGTTCAAGCACTCCGTTCACGGTTCCATGTTCAAGTGCGTCGACTGCCATACTGACGTTCGTAGCCTCGCGCACGAAACGACTCCGCAAAAAGTCTCCTGCGCCCAGTGCCATGCCGATGAGGGGCAGGGCTACGCGCACAGTATTCACGCCCGCGCTGCGAGCAACGGCAAAATTCCCGCCAGTTGCCAGGACTGCCACGGCGACGTCCACCAGATCGTGGCTGGCGACGATCCCAAATCGCCGGTCAATCACTCCAACATTCCCTCCACCTGCGGCCGCTGCCACGGGCAAAAGTTTCTCATGGAGTCGAATGGAGAAAGCGCGCAGCCCTTCATCTCCTACCAGTCGAGCGTCCACGGCCGCGCGGTCGCCAACGGCTCGCAGAAGGCCGCCGTCTGCACCGATTGCCACGGCGTGCATGAGATTCTCCCCGCCAGAGACCCCAAGTCGCCGATCTCAAAAGTCGCCGTCGCGTCTACCTGCGGCAAGTGCCATACGGATGTCGCCAGCACGTTCAACGCCAGCATTCACGGCCAGGCGCTCGCGCGCGGTAATATGCTCGCTCCAACGTGCACCGACTGCCACGGCATCCACTCCATCAAGCGGCACACCGATCCCAACTCGCCGGTCGCCGAGCAGAACGTCTCCCGCGACATCTGCGCCCGCTGCCACGAGGGCGTGCGCCTCTCGCAGGAGTTCGGCGTGCCCTCGAACCGCGTCGCCAGTTACTTCGACAGCTATCACGGCCTCGCCGCCGAAGGCGGTTCCGTCGTCGCCGCCAACTGCTCCTCTTGCCATGGCGTCCACGACATTCTCCCCTCCAGCGATCCACGCTCCACCATCAATCGCGCCAACCTCGACGCCACCTGCGGCCAGTGCCACAAAGGCGTCACGCAAAAGTTCACCCGCACGCCCGTCCATCTACAGGCCGGCGCGCGCTCCGGCGACATCGATTCCATTGCCGTGCGCTGGGTGCGCTGGATTTACATCCCCCTCATCCTTCTCGTCATCGGCGCCATGTTCCTGCACAACGCCGTCATCTGGCGCAGCAAAGCCGTCGCCCGCCGCCGCTTGATGAACCCCTTCATGACGCGCATGACCGTGAATCAGCGCTGGCAGCACCTCGTCCTGCTCTCGAGCTTCATCGTTCTCGTCATCACCGGCTTCGCGCTCAAGTTCCCCGAGACGTGGTTCGCCCACACCCTGGGCATGGGCGAGAACCTGCGCGGCATCATCCATCGCGTCGCCGGTGTCGTCCTCATCGGCGCGGGCATCTATCACGTCTTCTATCTCGCCCTGGCGCGCGAGGGCCGCCGCCTGCTCCGCGACATTGCGCCCGTCCCGAAGGATGCATTCGATGCGTGGGCCGCCATGCGCTATTACCTGGGCCTGAGCAGCCAGAAGCCGAAGTTTGGCCGCTTCAGCTACTCGGAAAAGGCCGAGTATTGGGCATTGGTTTGGGGCACGGCCCTCATGAGCCTCACTGGAGTCATGATCTGGGCCAAGGTCTGGGTTGGCGACACGCTCGCGCGCTGGTGGGTCGATGTGGCCACCGCCGTGCACTTCTATGAGGCCATCCTGGCCACGCTTGCCATCCTCGTCTGGCACTTCTACCTGGTCTTCTTCGATCCCGATGTTTACCCCATGAACTGGGCCTGGTGGGATGGCAAGATGCCCGTCGAGCAATACCGCCATGAGCACGAGCTCGACCTCGAGCTCAACGCGAAGCCTTCGGCGGATGCCAATGACCCCGGTCCGAAACCCTCACCCGGGAACTAGCGCCGCCTTGTCCGATTCAAAGGCTTCACCGGAAATTGTGACGACTCCCGGCGAACAAACCGGCTATCCTCGCCCCGACTCGTTGTCCTTTTAGTCTCTTGTCCCCTGCCCAGGCCCCCGGCGACAGTGGAGTGTGCTTCCCTATCGCCCGGCCTCGCAGATCCGATCGAGTTGTTTCGACCGGCGCTATGTCACGGTCACGGTGAAAGTGGTCGTAGGCGCCGGAGTTACCGCGGGATTGCCATCTCCCGTAACGGTGAACGTATACGTCCCTGGAGTCGTCCCAGGATTTCCGCTGCCTCCCCCGCCTCCACCACCGCCACCACCACCACCACCGCCACCGCCGCCTCCGCCGCAAGCTCCCATGCCCCAGAGAATAGCCAGGAGAACGAGTACCCCCAGTATCGATTTCGAACGGCGCCGCCGCGCCGGAACCCAAAGCAAAACCACGAGGGCCAGTGCCATCCTACCGGCATTCATCCAGCCTCTCCCCTTCGCCTGTGGCACGACGGGCTGATTGAGCGCCGCAGTTGCGGCAGTGGTGGTCACCACCGCGTCTGCAAACGTCTCTCCTGGGACTGTTGGTAGTGGGAGTGGGTTCATCGAAATCGTGCATTTGGGCAAATCGGTAGCTCCGCTGGGTTGGCCCGTGAGAGCGCAGACAAGCCAGATGGTACCCGTATAGCCCGAAGTCGAACTGGCGGTAATCGACGACCCAGTCTGCCCTCCTGGAGCGACTGAAGCCGCATTCGACGCAGCAAGCATGAAGACTGATTGCGTTACGGTGACCTGCGCCGTAGCCGTACTCGGAAGATAGGTGGGATCTCCGCTATAACTGGCCGTGAAAGTGTCCGTCCCAGCGCTCAGGCTGTTCGCCGGAATCCAAAAAAGGGTGGGGGCGCTCCAAATTTCCGACGCCGAGTGCGTGTAGCCGCCTCCCGACAACGTTAATGTTCCAGTCGGCGGTGCGTACGCTCCGGTTACTGCAACCGTTACTTGAAACGCCTGGCCCGAATCGACGCTGTTCGACGCTGGCGTCAACGTCACTGCGGGCGCAACTTGAGCCCATGCGGTCACAGTCACCGTCGTCGAATTGCTCGCCGGCGTGTTAAACGGATCGCCACTGTAATTCGCTGTCAGAGTGTCGGTTCCGGCGCTCAGGCTTCCCGCCGCAATCGGAATAGAGTAGGTGCCCCCCGATACAGGACCCGAATATTGCTGGCCATTCGCTGTAATTGTCACACTTCCGGTCGGTGTGGGCCCTCCGCCGGTCACCGTCCCAGTCACCGTCAGCGGAAGGTTTGAGGTGAAGCTGGTTGCCGACGGCGTCACGGTAAGGGTCGGCGTCACCTTGGTCACTGTGACTGTGGTCGTTGCGCTTGCAGGAAGGTGTGTGTTGTCCCCCAGGTACTGCAGTGTCAGAGTGTCCGTCCCCACGGCCAGCTCTCCGGGTGTCAACGTGAAGGTGTGGCTGCCGCCGGAGAGCTGCGCAAAGAAGTAAGATCCCTGGTATAGACCATACAGGTACACCGACCCTGTCGGCGTAGGGCCTGTGCTGGCAACATTCACCGTCAGTTGAAGCGTGGTTGCGGTCGTCAGGTTGGTCTGCGATGGTATCAGAGTCACCGTCGGAGTGAGAACATAGACAGTGATCGTGTCCGTCCCCGCGAGATAATTCGAGTCCCCGCTGTAGCTGACGGTAAGGAGATTGGTCTCGTTGGGAAAGTTGCTGAGCGGGATCGGGATCGTGCACGCGCCGGCAGTCAGCATGTATGCGACAGATGAATAGCCTGGCAACGATAACGTTACGCTTCCGGTTGGTGTTGGGCCGGCGCCTGTCACAGTCACCGTCAAGGTCACGATATTGGATAGATTGGACTGCGCGGTCACCGTTGGCGCCAGCTTGGCCACGGTCACGCTGGCCGTCCCGCTTGCCCTTGCATACGTCGCATCTCCGCCATAAGTCACCTTCAGCGTGTCGGTCCCCCCGCTCAGGGAGTACGCTGGAATCGTAAACGTGTAGCTCCCGCCAGAGAGCGTCCCCGCAGCCGCCGCGTAGCCCCCTCCAATCAAAGTAACGGTGCCGGTCGGAGTGCCGTTGGAACCGCTGACCGTAACCAGGACGCTGAGCGATTGGTTCACTGGAAAGCTCGTCTGCGCCGGCGTCACCGTAACCGTCGCTGTGGCTGTCCCCGTCGTCGCCGGTGTCCACGCGTTCACCACGTTGGCCACATTCAAAGAGCCCAGCCCGGTGGCCAGATCGAAACCAGTGGCCGCGCTGTAGCCGGAAAGAATCCCGATGGAATCGCCGGAATGGATCACGGTGCAGTTGAGAGAGCCGGGCGCGCAAGCCATCGCGTTGGTCCCTGTATTGGGGTCGTTGAAGTAGCAGCCGTCGTTCGTCTTGGCCGTTTCCGCCGAACAGTTCGCGTAGTTCTGTTTACCGGCCAGCGTGTAGAGCTCCGCGTTCGGATTCCCCTGCGGCGCTGCCGCCTTCTGGTTGATCAGAGCCATCACCCCGGCCATGGCCGGCGACGCCACCGACGTTCCACCTACCTCCTCACCTTCCGGCTCGCTGGTTGAGGTGTAGGAGCATGCCCCTTCAGCGGAGACACAGATGAGGTATGCGCTACCGAGAAAGCCATTTCCGGCAAAAAACGAGATGTCGGGCAGGTCGCGCACCCCGTCGCTGGGAACCCCCGCGATGCCCGCTTGCCAACTCGGCTTGGCGTACCCGCCGGCGCAACTGGCCACTGTGGATCCGTCGCTGGTGGTGCAGTTGCTGGCGCCCCCGCCGCCGCCAACCGTATCCAGGAATCCGGAAAGATTCGCCTGGGGGTTGGTGTTTTCATAGATCGTGTACCACCAGTTCTCCACAAAATTGCAGGCGCTTTCGGCATCGGTTGGAGTGGTTGCACTGTAGCCCGCCTTTTTGAGCGCCGCCGCCCATTCCTGCAGATAGTTCAATGCCAGGGGATTCGTGCACGTATCATTCCAAGGGACCTCCGGGACATAATTGAGAGCGCTTGACCCAGTGCTCGGGCTGTTGGTTGTGCCCCAATAAGGCGAAGTCTTAGAACCCCAGTTGAAATCCGTGCCCCCGACGGCAGTGTTATAGGGCGTGGACGCTATCCCGCTAACGGAAAGACCATATTCCGCGGGATGCGGCGGGATTCCTGCCAGCCCCTGGTCGCACGTTGCCGATCCCGCGTCTCCCGATGCTACGAAAACCGCGATGCCCTCGGTTGCAGCCGTCTCCCATAGATTGTTGTAGGCCGCATTTCCGCTGGTGCCCAGGCCCAGCTCGCACATCCCGTAGCTCACGCTCAGGATATTGGCCGTGCTGTTCTGGATCACGTAATTCGCGGAGGAATACACCGTGTCGGTTGTGGCCGAATTGGAACCCGACACCACCAGCACAATGCTGGCCCCCTTGGCCACAGCGCCTGACCATTCCACATCGAGCGTGTTCTCGATGAGATCGTCGATGGTGCAGGGCGCACTGGCGCCTGTGCTCGTGCACTGTCCGGGATCGATACCGTTGGCGACAATCGTTTGCGGCGGGGTTCCTGCACCCAGCCCAAACGCGGCGCGGAAGGCGGCTACATCGTTGGTGTTGATGTCGCTGGTTCCTGCAATGGCGATGGTTTGTCCTGTCCCGATGATGCCCGAGTTCCAAAGCGGCAGCACATTGTAAATGGTTGCGAAATCGTAAGGCGCCACGTCCTCAATGGTGTACGCGCTGCTTCCCGACCCGACGGTGATGCCAAACTCGGGGCTGGCTGTAACCGCGGCGGCCAGGTCATCCGGGTTTGCGGCTCTCCCTGCCGCGTCCGTGGCCCTTTGCCACATGCCCGTAGCCCGGTTGAAACGGACCCGGCCTCCCATCCGGTGCAGAGGCCGCGGTAAGAAGTTGTGCAGCGCTTTCACGCCGGCCACAACCGGCGCCAGGGCCGCGGGAATCTGCGGGTCGCTCATGTTTCCGATATGCGCTTCCCCGTTGACCGAAAGATTGTCGATTGCCGTGTGAAATGTGCTCTCCACCTGCGCGGCAGTACCGCTAAACCGGATCGACATCTGGTCTTTCGCGATTTCATTGATCAGAAAGCCGTGCCCGGCGAGCCACCTCGAGATGGCGGCGATGTCGGCCGAAGAGGGGCCGTAGGTTTCAGCGATTTCTGCAGGGGATAGCCACTGATGAAAATTCGGCGAGGAGGGGTCGTATTGGCTGGCTACAAACTCGTCGAAGGCGGCCTGTTGTTCCGGGCTGCGGCGCAGAACCAGCAACAGATCGGTCATTGCAAGGCTGGGACTGACCGGACCCCGGTCGTTCTGGACCGTCGCGGCCGGATGTGTGTTGCCCTTGAGAACGGCCAACTGGCTTTCGTCGATCTGCTCGACGATTTGTGCAGCAGGAGCTGAGGGTTGGCAGAAGCCGGATGCTCCAGTAATCAAGGCGCTGGCGAATAACAGAGGATAAGGAAGAAGATTTCGTGACATGCGGACACTACCCGTAAGCCTTTCTACGGAGGCAATTCCCTATAGCGGGTCTCCTGCAGATGTAGGCCAAGGCACAATCGCTAAGTGGCTTTTTCATCAGGAAAAAGCCACCGTGAATTCTGTCCGAAATGGCTCATCGTTGCAGGAGAACCGCCCTAACCCAGCCAGAGAAATCAGACGCAAGCCTACTGCGTCCCAACGAACTGGAGAGAATCAGCGCTACTGTTCCGATTTGCTCCAGATCATACACCGCTCTTCGGAGCACCGCAAATCCGGCGCTGCATATACCCGATTCAAAGTGGCAATGAGGGTTCAGAGGCCACTTCAACAGACGGCCGATTGGACTGTCAATCGATGATTGTTAGGGTGCGCGTTCCGGGCGGATGGTCCCCTATCCGGAAACAAGCCGAACTGCTCTGGTCCATTTGCGGTGGTTTCTTCCAATGAGTTGAGTTGCGCACCGCAGCCCCATCCTCCCGCAGAGAAAACGGTTCGCCGTCCCTCAGTTGATTGTCATCCTGAGCGAGCCCGCCGCAGTGGGCGAGTCGAAGGATCTGCGGCTGTTTCTCGTTTCGTAACAGGGCACGAGTTTACTCGGGCCGTAACCGCCGCAAAACCAATGAGGGCTTTAGCCCCTGCGTCATTGTCCCTTCGGTTATTCGCATAATCTCTGCACTTTTTCAGCAAGCTGCTTACTCGTGCCGCAAATCGAGCAAAATGACTGCGGGCTCTAGCCCCTGACGGAGGGAGCAGGAGCCTTCAGGTCCTGAATTCCCGCACATCAAACACCGCGGCCTTCAGGCCCGGGCTGCCTCGCCTCCCGGCTTGAAGGCTGCTTCTGGACGGTAGCGATGGTGACTACGGCGTTTGCCAGGACTAACCGACCCGGTGTGACGGGCGCCTCAAGTTCTAGGCACAGTTCGAACGCGATATTCTCAATACAGGAAGTTGTTGGCACGCGTGGGGGAACGAAACTCTCCCAGCCATTCGGCTCGACTCAAACTACGATCATATGCATTTCCACCTTGGCAAGGTTTTCATCTCGCACACATCGGCTAACAAACCATTCGTTCGCCGTCTGGCCTCACGCCTGGAGAAGGAGCAATTCGGCGTTTGGCTTGACGAACACGACCTCCTAGCGGGCGATCCGTTATCGGAGACCATCGGCAAGGCTTTGGAAGCGGCAAAGGTCATTCTCGTCGTAGTCTCCAAGGCGTCGATCTCGTCAAAGTGGCTACGCTACGAACTCAACATCGCGACCGAGAAAATGATCAAAGGTGAGTGTCGCGTGATTCCAATTGTCATCGACGAGACCCCTTTGCCTCCGGAAGTACGGGGCCTCCTTTATGCTGACTGTCGCAAAGGGTTGGCAGCGGGCATTGGATCGATTCTCACAGCACTCAAGCACGAAGATCGGCGAGCCGAGATGGAAGGCAGCTTCACGTCTCGCGTCGACAAACTCGTCGACGAAATCTTCGAAGGTCATGGGTTTGTCAGCACGACTGAATATAGAGGGCGGGACTGGGAAGTCGTTGACATGCCCATTCCTAATCTCGATGGCGAAGAGCAGGAAGCCTTCTATGACGCTATCCCGGATTACAGACGAGGCTGGGGGAACCCCGAACCCCTTGATGAAAACTGGCTGACTGAGTTTGAGAGAGGCGTTGAAGACATACAGTGCGACTTCGCACTGATCGTTTCTGAGCGCCCCGTGCACTTCAAGGTAGATCAACGCTCCTCATCGTTCCCCAGCGTTGCCGTACGTCGGTTTAGATGGGAACAGCCGGAGATAACGTATCGACAAATCGTCATTGTCGATTTCTCAGAAACGCAGGAAGAAGAGAACCAAAAAGGAGCCCTACGTGAGGCGAAGGCTCTGCTGACCGGGTGCGCCGAGTACAAGAACGCCGAGACCGCAAGATTACGGGAGAAATTGGCGAAGGAATGACAGCTTCTCACCACCCACCGCCGACAACCTGACGTCTCCTCCGCGCTGTCAAGAGGGCCAGCCCATCCGCCACCACCCATCCCGCTGATTCCATGCCGATTATTTTCCGCGCAACTTTGCCGATCATTTCCCGCTTTGAGCGCACACTTATTCCATGATCGATCAGCAGCCCAGAACCGCACCTTCGCCAGCTATTGGCTGCCGCACTGTTCCCTGCTCCCTGTTCCCTGTTCCGTGTGGCAGCCGAAGGCTGCCTTAACTCCTTTTGCGAGAAACATCTGCGGGTAAGTCCTTTGGAATCGCGCACTTGGCGCACCATACTTGCGCCAACCACCTGAAACCACAGCAGTTATTTTCAGAAGCCGGGGGAGGCACCCCCCGTTACCGATGAGTAACGTCATCGCCCGGAGGCCCTCCAATTCAGCGCGGGAAGTACAAAAAATTGGGGCTGTTTCTGGAGCTTTCTGGTATATCTCTTTTGTTTTCAAAAATTTTGTTTCAGAATCTCGTCGAAAAGCTCACGCGTCACCGGCTGCGCGGCTCTCCCGTCGGCAGAAAGGCCATTCCGGAAATTGCACCCCCCGAGGCCAGCACATCCCTGAGCCGCTCCGGGTTGGCTCCGCTGCGGAGCGTGGCTGTCTCCAGCAGGCGCAGCGCAGTGGCCGGCGGGGTCCGCGCCGGCATGCGGAAGATCCACGGAACATTCGTTGAGGTGAGCGTTTTGTCGTCGGCCAGGGCAATCACGGGCACAAAGCCTTTCAGCGCCAGTTGTTCGGCCAGGTGAGCGGCGTCGCGGTTCAGGGCCAGGATGGCGAGCGGGTGTTCGTCCATCACAGCATGAACCAGTTGCGTGGAAGCAGCCCACACCGGCCAGTCGGCCGAACTCCAGTTCACGTCGCTGCCTACGGACAGCAATTCCCACTCCCGCCCCGCAGCCGTGCCTTCCGCCAACGCCGCCTGCATCTCGGCCGACTGCGCCACCTTGTCAGCCTCAGGCCCGAACAAAACCACCTTCAACGTTCCCGCGGGCACGTTGGGCTGCTTCGGGCCATAAAAATTGACCCCATCTTCGTCCACGCGCGCGTAGGGCGCCTGTTGCGGCAAAGATTCCTGCTCTGAAGACGGCGTCTGCCCTGCCGCGAGCGGTTGTGGCGCAGCCAACGACACCTGCTTCGGCGCGCTCGGTGCTGTGGGCTGCTTGTTCATCGTCGCAACCCGATAGGTAATCGTGCCGTCGTGTACCGTTCCCAGGTACATGGGAGCCACGTTCTTCTGGTTCGGATCGAAGATCATGTGCCCGGTTACGCCGTCGTACTGCTCGATATCGGCGAGCGCATCGTGAATGCGCGCCCGGTTCAGTCCAGCCTTGCAAATGGAGTCGAGCAACGCATTCATGGCGTCATAAGCCAGCGAAGCAAACTGCTCGGGCTGCTCGTGGAAGCGAGCCTCGAAACGGCGGTTGAAGTCCAGCCAGCGCGGGTCGTTGCGTGTTGGGTCGTATGGAAAAACGGCCTCGAACCCCTCCGCGGCCGGACCCGCCTGAGCCAGCAGATCGGGCCCCAGCGTGCGATAGGAGCCGAAGACGCGCTGCTTCATGCCCATGGCGCGCATCTGTTTCAGGATATTCGCCGTCTCCGTTTCATCCGCCCAGAGCACGATCCCGTCGACGCGCGAGTCGCGGATGATCCGCAGCGCGCGCGAAAAATCCGTGTCACCAGGCATGAACTTCTGCTCGATTACCACAGGGTGGCCCAGACGAATCGACGCATTCCGGAACTTCGGCGCTGCCATTCGGCCATACCGGTTATTCAACCGGAGCAGGGCAACACGCTTGAGGCCAAGATCGGTATAGACATGGCGAGCCAGCGTATAGGCCTGCACGCGGTCGTCCTGCAGATCGGTAAAGTACCAGGGAATGTACGTCTCAGGAATGGTTGGATCGGTCGACGCCGAATTGACAATCGGGATCTCGGCCTTGAGCGCCACGCGTAGAATGATGTGCGTGCTTTCCGAACTGATCGACCCGAAGATAGCCCAGTCCTTGTCGTCGTAAATCATTTTCACGGCTTCGTCCCCGGCCGAGCCCCAGATTCCCTCGTCGGTTGGGCGGGTCGAGCCATAGACCGCCTTAGCCTGCCAGTTGTTGTAGTCGTTATGCACCATCAGCTTGAATGGCTTGCCGCCATAGCCGCCGCGCGCGTTGGCTTCCTCCACGGCCAACTGCGCCCCGTGCAGCATGTGCTCGCCATCCGCTTTGTCCGGACTGGGATCGAGAGGGCCGAAGAAGCCGATCCTCACCTCTGTGATGTCCTTGGGGTCGGGAATGTCGCGGCCGGAGCCGGTGTAGATGTTCGGTTCCAGATAATTCTCGTAATACGGCTTTTCAAACCTGGCGTAAGGCCTCAGATCCTGCGGCTCACCGGCGTACGGCGAGACGATCCGGTCCCGCGGCGGTCCCGGCGGATGCTTGCCGCACTCGCACACGCCTGCGCTCTGCGCCCACAGCGGCGCTGCGGAGCCCGCTGCCAGCACGCAAGCCGCAATCGACAGGATTCCTTTATGCATGACGCCTACTCCTTGCCGCCGGCCGCCTTTTCCGTGCGGAACATGGCGATCGCTTCGATCTCGATGAGCAGCTCCGGCCGGCAAAGAATCGCCTGAATGCCGGTCGACGCGGGTAGGGGATCGAGTCCCTGTTCCTTGTAGAACGCAGTCCGCTCCTCGTTGAATGCCTCGTAGTCGCGATCGATGTCGCGCAGGTAGCACGTGGTCCGCACGATGTCGTGCCAGGTGCATCCTTCGCTGGCCAGCAATCCCGTGATATTGGCCAGTGTGCGCCGCATTTGCGCGCGAAAGTCGCCCACGTGCAAGCTCTGCCCGTGTTCGTCTATCGACGCCGTGCCGGAGATCAGCAGTATCGTCACTCCGTTCAGATCGATCCTCATCCCGCGCGAGAACGAACTCGGCTTGGCGTAGGCATAAGCCTCGTTCAGCACTCCAAGATTCGTCATCGCGCGTTTCTCGATCGGTTTGTTTGCAATGTTTTCCAGCATTTCGGCAAATCCGCTCATGGCGTTAGCTCCTCCATCCTTATCGTTGCAGAATTCCGTGGCTCAGCCCCTCAGCCGTCGCGACCCATATGTCGCCCCCCTGAAAGTCGATGCCAAGCATGTAGTTGTGGGCCGGTCCCGTAGTCACGGGAATCTCCGTCACCTTCCCTTTCGCGTCGCGCACCGTCATTTCGGGTTTGTGCGTGGTGAGCGAGCGCGTGTAAACAGCCCAGTTGGCTCCGTCGTAGTAGGCCAGCCCCTTGTCGGTGCAAAACCAGGCTCGATGGCCGTCCACGCCCTTCACAAAGTTGGTGAAGTTCGAGGGCAGCCCGCTGTCCTTCGTCAGAAAGTTGTGCCAGTAGCGTCCGTCGTACCGGCTGTCGCCGAAATAGGTCGATACCCACACAATATTGTCGACGTAGCTGGCCGACGAAACGATGTCGTGGATCAGACCCTGGTCTTTGAAAAGCACCAACTCGGTTTCTTCGTCGGGATCGCCGTACATGTCCCAGCGTCCCGTCTTCTGGGTGTACTCGAGCAACCCGCTCCCCCAAACCGCGAAGTAGACTTTGTCCGCCTTCGCCGAAACGCCGTAAACCCAGATCTCTTTCATCGGAGTGTTGCGCTCGTTGTAAAGCGACCACTCGCCGCTATGAAGATTTAGACGGCAAGCGCCGGCGGCCGTCGCTATCCACACGTTTTCGCCTTCCACTGAGACGCCATACACGATGTCGTTGCTCAAACCCGAGTTCAATTGCGTGTAGCTGGTAATGCGGCCGCCGGAAACGCGGCTCAGCCCGCCCATGGTGCCGGCCCACACGTCGCCCGTGCGCTTGTCCAGCGCCAGCGAGAGCACGGCCTGTTGCGCCAGGCCGTCTTTCGTCGTATAGGTCTTCCATTTTCCGTTTTCGTATAGCCCCAGCCCGTTGTCCGTACCGGCCCAAATCCGGTCGCCGTCCACAAGCACTGCGTACACGTGATTGTCGGGCAGGCCATCGGCTGTGGTGTAGTTCACAAAGCGATAACGCGGCATCGGCGGGACAGCCGCTGCCGCAGACGAGCCATGAGGCTGCCGTGCAGCCGCCTGCGCCAATCCCCGCGGCGCTGCGGCCGCGACGGCCGCGGCCGCCAGCAGCGCTATCGCAAACCATCTCTTGTCGGCTGACATGTTCATCGCGTCCTCAAGTATTCGATCAGGTCGTTCAGTTCGTCCTTGGTCAGGTCGTTGGTACGGCCGTGTTTGTCCTCGGGGTTGTAGATGGTCCAGATCTCTTCCAGCGTTCGCGCCGAGCCATCGTGCAAAAAGGGCCCCGTCAGCGCGATGTTGGTCAGTTGCGGCGTCTTAAAGACCCCGGTGGTGTCGGTCGGCTTACGCGTCCCCACGTCAAATAGTTTTCGGTCGGTTCCCTGTGGCCCGCTGTGGCAGTAAGAGCAGCGGTTTTCCAGCGGAATCGGCTTGCCGAACTTGTCCACCGTGCGCTCGAAGACGGCCACGCCGCGCTCCTGTGCCGGAGTGAGTTCATGGCCAGGAAGCCGCCAGCGGTTAGGCCGGGCTGGAAGGCTGCGAATATAGAGAACCAGATCGGTCAATTGCAGGTCGCCGTAATTCTCCGAGCGCCAGAAGTATTTTTCCGTTCTCGGGCCGCACTCGGTGGGCAGGTTGGGGTTGCCTCCGTTCCACTTATAGGGCGCGACGTCCTTGATGTCCTCAAGCATCTTGTTGTCCACGATGTCGATTCCGAAACCGTCCGGCTCCAGATCCCACTGCAGCCCGTCGAATGTGGAATCGATGTGGCAGCTCGAGCAGCCGATCTGCCCCTGGAACGAGTAGCGTGCCGAATAGAACGTTTGTTCGCCGCGCCGCTGCGCGCTCACCGTCGTTGGCCCTGCCAGAGCGATGGTTGTAGCGACGCGGAGCGTGCGCGTGTCGATCGCGCTGATGGTGTCGTCGAGACGGTTGGCCACATACAACCTGCGGCCGTCGCGGCTGAGCGCCAACCCGCGCGGGTTGTGGCCCGCCGGAATTCGCGCGATCGCATAATTCCCGCTCGCCGAAAGATCGTCCGCAAACGAGCCGGACGCGGGGCGCTGGCGTGTATGGATGAAGCGCAACAGCTTCGCCACGTCGATGGCGACCACGCACTCCGATCCGCCGGCAGTGACATACAGCCGCGACTTGTCTGGCGAAATGACCACGCCGAAGGGCTGCGATGTGTAGCGCTCCAACTCGTCGAGCGGGATCTCCACGGGCTTGCCCACGTCCGCGCCAAAGAGGGTGAGTGTGTAGGCGAAGGCGCCGCCGTGTTCGAGATGCGCGAGGGGCACGAGGTTCTTGGGATGGTACTCCGCCACCGCGCCAAGACGGCCGTCGCCAGACAATGCCAGGTGAAAAACGCCGGCAATCGAGTGCAGAGGAATGCGATCCACCACCTCCGCTTTCTGCGCATCGATCACCGTGATCTCCGATTCGGGAGGGGTGCGGTTTTCGAGGCCTGTGCGCAGCGGATCTGGGTTGGGATAAATATGTGTTGCGTAAATCCGCTTGCCATCCGGAGAAAGCGTAAGATAACTTGCCCCGCGCCCCGCCAGCAGCCGCTTTTGCTCCACCCCTGTTTGCGCATCGAGCACCGCCACGTCGTCGGAGATGCGGTTGGCGACAAAGACGTACTTCCCTGCCTGGTCTTCCACCACGCCGGATGGTTCCGCGCCCACATTCCACGTGGCGGTCACGGCCAGGGTGCGCGCATCGATGACCGAAAGCGTGTCATCCCACGAGTTGGTGACCAAGAGCCGGTCGCCGCTGGCCGAGAGCGCCATTCCGCGTGGAACTCGGCCGACGGCGATCTTTCCGATCGCTCCGTAGCTGCCGGCATCGAGCACGCGCACCTCGTCGCTTTGCTGGCAAAGCACGTAGAGCCGCGTGCCGTCGGGCGAAAGCAGAACTTCGAGCGGTGACGCATAGCCGGCCGCGTCGGCCGCCGGCGCCGTGCCCGCGTAGACCGGCCTATGCAATCCCGGGCGCAGCGCAAGGCCAAACAGGACCGCAGCGCAAGCGGCCAACGCCGCCGCTCCGCGTCTTGTCCCGCTCCAGATCCTCGCTTTCACCTCTGCTCCCGCGTTTCGCATCGCTTTCCTTGGCTTCTTTATTTAGGCTCTTCGACGGTCAGCACGCGGTCCACGCCGACGTTGTCGAGCATCTGCTCGCGCCCGCTGGGCCAATGCACGATCAGTTTGTCGATGGCGGCTGCCGCGCCCAGCCCGAAGTGCAGCCGCCCATCGTTCTGCGAAAGATATCCTGAGCTCGCCACGCGTTCGGCGGTCCATCTTTTGCCCCCTGCCAGAACCTCCACGCGCGCTCCGATTCCGTCGCGATTGCTCTTTGCGCCGGGACCGGGCGCGGTTCCTTTATCGTCGGCACGCATGGCGCCGACCAGCTTCACATCGAGCCAGTGGCCCGTATTCGTGGATACGTTGCGTAGGAGTTTGCCCTCGGCGCCCAGGTTCACCATGTAGGCGCCCACCTTGCCATCGTTATCGTAGTCGGCGAAGCAGGCGCCGCGCGCCACCGTGCGCTCCTCCATCACCGGACCCGCCTCGCGCGAAACATCCTGGAACCGGCCGTTCCCCAGCCCGCGAAACAGCGTGTGTTCCTGCGGAATCAGATGAATCAGACCGCCGTGGAATACGAGGATGTCAAGCAGTCCGTCGTTGTCGAAGTCGTACACCCCCGAGCCCCAGCTCACATACTGCGCGTCGGTCTGCGAGATTCCGTTGGATGCGCCCTCGTCTTCAAAGCCTGTCTTGGCGGAATTCGGCTGCGCTGTGGACGATCCGGCCGTGGCGCCTTCCGTGTTCTGCATGAAACGGTTGTAGTTTCCGTCGCTCACCCAGAGATCGAGCGCTCCCCGGCCACTGAAGTCTGCCGCCACAGGCCCCATGGAGGAAGTGGCCTCGCCGTTCTGCCCAAAGGCGGCGCCGGCATCGGTCGCGATCTCCTCAAATGTCCCATCGTGCTTGTTGTGGAACAGGAAATTCTCCGTGCGATCGTTGGATACATAGATATCGTCCCAGCCGTCATTGTCGAAGTCAGCCGCGGTCACCCCCATGGTGCGGCCCACATTCGCGCCGATCCCCGACTTGTCCGACACGTTGGTGAACGTTCCATCGCAGTTGTTATGGAACAGCACGTTGGTTTCGCCTTCGTAGTCGAGCGGCCCGGGGTAGTTATCCGCGGCGTAATAGTTGTGATATTTCGGATCGAACTTGACATAGCGGCCGACGAAGAGATCGGGGCAGCCGTCCCGGTCGTAGTCCAGCCAGGTGGAGCTGATCGACCAGCCGTCGACCTTGATGCCCGCCTTCTCGGTCACATCGGTGAAGTGGCCGTTGCCGTCGTTGTGATAGAGAACAACCTTGCCGTAGCCGGTTACCAGCAGGTCTTCGTAACCGTCATTGTCGTAGTCCGCGGCCGTCACCGCGATCGAATACAGTTCCGGATTCAAGCCCGATTGCTCGGTCACATCGGTAAAGTGCCCGTTGCCGTCGTTGCGGTATAGATGATTATGCGGCGGCGGATTTGGCTTCACTTTCAGCGGATATGGATGCATCGAGTCGTCGAGCGGCCGCCCGCTGACGACGTAAAGAGAGGGACGGCCCGAGTTGTTGAAGTCTAACCAGACGCAGCCTCCGCCGGTGCCTTCCAGCAGCGAACCCAGCTTGGCCGATCCGAAACTATGCGTGAAGTGGATGCCCGACTTGTCGGTCGCGTCCTCAAAGCGGATCGCCGGTTGGAGCGGCGTTTGCGCGCTTGCGGGAGCTGCTTGCGATGCGGCTGGCGCCGTTTGCGCGGCAGGGGAGGGCTGTGCCTCGGGAGCGGGCTGCGCGCCGCCGGTTTGCCCCATCGCAACCGGGACAGCGCCAAGAAGAATAAGCAAAGCGAACTTCATAATCATTTGCCTCCCGGCGCTCTAGCCTGCGTCGCCGCCACGGGTTTTGCGCCGGTCAAATCTACAGGTACGGTGGTCCGCATCAGCACGTCCGGCACGCGATTCTCCGAACCGCGCTCCGGCCCCGTGTGGCAGCCCACGCAAATGCGCTGTTCGCCGCCCCGGGCCCAGAACCACCCGTGCTCCTGCCGCAGAACCGCGCCTTTGAAATCGAGCAGCGCAAATCGAATGGGCCTGTCGCCCGGAACCTTCACGAAGAACGAGCCGTCCTTTTCCACCGGCGCCGTTCCCATCGTCATTGCGCGGCCCGCGGCGTCCTGCGCCTCCAGGCGCACCGACACGGGCGTTCCCTTTAAAGCGCCGTCGCGCGAAACTCGCGCGTCCAGCGCCAGCAGGTTGGCGTAGCTCCATGGGTGCAGGCCCGAAGGATGCCGATTGGGCCTGTTGCGCGGCGCAACCAATACGGGATCGACGAGATCTTCTCCGCTCTCCGCCAGAACTGTGCGCATCGCCGTCGAGCCCGGCTGCCGGATCTTGATCGCGTATCGTGCGTCTGCCGCCGTTCTCGCGCTCACCAACCACGCTCCGGAAGCGGTCTCGGCAATCGCTCCGCCGTACGTACCGCGCGGCGCTTGAACCGGCTCCTCGTGCGCCAGAGCCGATGTGAACCGCGCCAGGGAAGCCCCGTGCGTGAAGACCACGTCGCGCGACGTCACCTGCGTTCCACCCCAGCGCGCCTGGCCATGATCGCATCGGTAGGCCTCCACCCCCGAGCCATCGGCATAAACCAGATATAGCTCCGGTGTCGAACCGTGGCCCAATGGAAAGCCGGCTTCGAACAGAATACGTCCGTCCTGCAGCACGTCCGCGGGGAATGCGCTGGTCCCAATGTAGGTGAGCGGCAGTACGCCCGGCCCTGCCGTCGGATTCCACGGCGTGTACCCCATCGGATGCCCGTCCTCGGCGGATTGCAATTGGAACCCCGCGGGTGTCCGTTGCGCCCAGACCATCCGCCCACCGGGCAGATAGAATGGCCGCTCCGCATCGGTGTCCGTCGCAATCGCTTTGCGCAGGGAGCGGTTCTTAAGCGTCAGTTCCCAAATCTGCCAGGGATCGCCCGCGGACTGCTTGCCGGCAAACAGCACGGTTTGCGCATCGAAAGATACGTTTGCGTCCGCCGAAGCCGCAAAGCCGGTCACCAGAGGCTCGGCCTTCCCCGCATGAACCAGCAGCAATTGCGCGCCCCGGGGGAATCGTTCCTGCCCGCGCAGCTCCGCCAGCGGTTCGTAAACGGGTGCGGCCGTCACGATGAAATCGGGAGAAGCGATCTGCTCCGTGTCGGTGGTGAGCCCGGAAACCGGAGTGAGCATCATGGCAACCGGCACGGCAACAGCCAGTGCGGCAAGCGGCAATCTCATCCCACCGCCTCCGGGATACGGAGGCCGGCAAGTTCGCGCTGTCCCAGCATCTCTTCGTGCAGCGTCATTCCGCGCAGTGCGATCCAGGGCTCGAGCGCGGCCATCATGGCGTCAAACTCCGCAAAGTCCAGCGACTGCTCGCCGTCGCTCCAAGCCTTGTCGGGATTGGGATGCACCTCCACCAGCAGGCCGTCTGCGCCGGCGGCGATGCCGATGCGCGCCAGCGCGGGAACCAGATCGTGATGCCCGGCTGCGTGGCTCGGATCGGCAATCACAGGCAGGTGCGCGATCTGTTTCAGCAGTGCAATGCCTGCGGCATCGAAGGTGTTGCGCATGGCGGTTTCAAACGTGCGGATGCCGCGTTCGCACAGAATGAGGTTGGGGTTGCCGTTGTCCAGGACCACCTGCGCCGAGCGCAGAAAATCGGCGATGGTGGCCATCATGCCGCGCTTCAGCAGAATCGGCCGTCCGGAACGCGCCGCCGCTTCCAGCAGCGTGTAGTTTTCCATGCTGCGCGAGCCGATCTGCAAAATGTCGGCATAGTCGGCGACCAGCGGAACGTCGCACTCCGACATCACCTCGGTGACGATGGCCAGGCCGGTTTCTTCGCGCGCCGCGGCGAGCAGTTTCAGGCCCTCCAGGCCCAGGCCTTGAAACGCATAGGGAGAGCTGCGCGGCTTGAACGCGCCGCCGCGCAGAACGCGCGCGCCCATCCTGCACACGTGCTTGGCAGTGGCCATGATCTGGAACTCGGTTTCCACCGAGCACGGCCCAGCCATGGTGACGAACTCATCGCCGCCGACAGCAAAACCCAGCACCGGCACAATCGTCCGCTGGCGCCGCGCGTCTAGCAAAACATCGGGGGTCTCGGCGAACCTTTCCTGCCAGCTTTCACGCACCCTGAGCGCTCCATCCGGCCTCCAGTTCTCGGGGAAACGTCAGTGTACCGCCGTCATAGAAAAATGGCCTCCATCGAAAGGTGGACGCGCGCACGCCGGACGCGGCGCTTGTTGCCCGATTCCGAGCCCCGGGCAAACCTCTTCTTTTGATGAATATGGACCGTTTTGCGCCGATCAGGCCAGCGCCATTGGCGGCGGGCGATAGCCAAACGCCGCGTCCACAACGGCCGCGATGCCCAACGCGATCTCATCCTCGAAGGGCCGCGCGGCAATTTGTACGCCAATCGGCAACCCCTCGGACGACCGGCCTACGGGAACCACCGCCGCCGGGCAAGCGAGCGCATTGAACCATTGCGTGTAGCGGACGGCGTCAAGATAGCGGACACTCGCGCCGTCGATTGTCCATGTGCGCTCGTCGTGGCGGAATGCGGGGATTGCCGCCGCCGGGCAGAGCAACACGGAAAATTCGCTCATTTCCTCGAGCGTTCTTGCACGCAGCACGTCCAGCCCGGCCCACGCGTTCAGCAGCTCCGTCGCGTTGATTGGCCCGGAGGCCTCCGCAATCGAAAGAAACTCTTTGAAGATGGGGCTCAGCCGTTCCTGCTTGCCGCGAATCTCCGGCTCGTAGAACATGGCCCCGCACTGCACAAAAAACGTCCGCCACAACTTCCTCAACTGCTCCAGCGTGCGCGGCCGGAACGGCTCGACGCGAAACCCCGCCTCGCGCAGCGCTTGCGCGGCATCGTTCACTGCGGCGCGCGTTTCGTGCGTCACTGGAACCAGACCATCGTCCTCAAAATACCCGATCGCCCTCGCGCGCAGCTCATCCGGCCCCGGGTTTCTCAGCGCCACTGGCGGACTGACCGGATCGAGCGGATCCTGGCCGCTGAGAGCGCGGAACAGCAAGGCAACGTCGCCCATGGTGCGCGCCATGGGCCCGATGGCGCCCAGAATTGCGAACGGCCCCACGCAGGGCGGCAAATGTCCTCGCCCAGGGATCCGCCCCGGCGTGGGTTTCATCGAGCAGATCCCTGTGAAGTGTGCGGGCACACGCACCGATCCGCCGCTATCGCTGCCCAATCCCGCCGCGGACATCCCCGCCGCAATCGCCGCCGACTCGCCGCCGCTCGATCCGCCAGGCGAACGCTCAAGATCCCATGGGTTCCGTGTACGCCCATGGAGCCGGTTCGCTGTCTCATACGCCATCAGGAACTCCGGGCAGTTGGTCGTGCCCAGAATCAACGCTCCCGCCGCGCGAAGCCGCGCCACCACGACGGCATCTTCATTCGCAGTCTCGCCCTTGTGCAGCAGGCTCCCGATCTCGCAGCGGTAACCCGCGGTCGCAATCGAAGACTTGACGGTAACCGGAAGGCCATGCAACGGTCCGCGCGGTTCCGGTGCCGCATCGAGACGCCGCGCCTCGGCGCGCACGCGCTCCGCGTCGAAGTCGGCGAACGCGTTGAGTTCCGGATTCAGCCGCTCGATCTGCCGGATGTGCGCCTCAGCCAACTCCGTCACAGAGATCTGGCCCGTGCGCGCCAGCTCAAGCAGTCTCGTCGCCGGGGCCAGCACAACATCGTTCACGGCTGCGTTCCTGGTGACGATTGCGGCGCCCGATCCTCCGCCGGTGCGGACGGCAAAAACTGATACTGGAATCGGTAAGACCGCACCGGTGCGCCCGAGTCGAACCGGTCGTTCCAGTTCAACTCGTAGTCGAGCCGGCTCGCATCGTCGGCCGGTTTCTCGCTCGCCCGATAGGGATACGCGCTCATGCCATGAAACGGCAGTTGCGCCACGGTGTATGGCGACGCATCCCACCAATCCATGTCTTTCACGTATCCGTTGGCATAGAAAAAGTAATCGCGCTTCCAATGCGCGGGCAGAGCGGGCAGACCCGACGCATCGAACTCCGCCGCAATCTCCTCGCCGCTGCCGAAGACGACACTTCGGTCGTCAATGCTTTTGACGAGTGGAGTTACGTCGCCCATGTGCGTGTAGTTGCCGCGCTCGCGCAGGAACGGCCCGGTCAGGCTCACCAGATTGTAGTCGTAGTTCAGGTCGCCGGGACTTGCGCCCTCGATCTGCTTCGGGTAACCCCGGTAGTGCAGCGTCGCGCGGTCCAGTGGAACTTCCGTTGTCCGCACCTCCGCGTCTGTGCTCTGGTCGATCAGCACCTGGTCCCAGTAAATCTGCAGGTTCGTCATCAGCCGGATGCGCCGCGTGTCCGCGGGCAGCTTGTCCGTCAGGTCCACAACGATCGTCCGCTCAAGTCCGGCAGGAAATCCCGCATCGCCAGCGATCCGCCGCCACGTACCGTCAGGCAACTCCGCCTCCACGTAGGGCGGAATCTCCTTCAACCCCGCTTGCCACGCCGCATAGAGCGAGGTCGCGCTGAAGTAGTTCACGTAGCCGGTCATCAGGAGCCGCAACGGAGCGTTTGCCTTGATCTCACCCAGATCGAGCGTGAGCGCGTGCAGATTCGCAAACCCGTCGTAGGGCAGCACCTTGAATCCGCCCGCAAATACGTGGTCGCGCCGGCTCAGCCGATCGAGCACGTCGCGCCCTTCGCCGTCCCACGCTCCCTGGGGCAAGCGCGTGTCCGTGCTCGCCACCACGCGGCCCGAGGCAAACGGCGGATTGTCGAGGAACCGCTCGTCGGGATTCACCTCCACGTCCTCGGGATGATCGACCGCAACCATCCGCAACTGGTCGATGTAATTCACTTCCTCCATCGGCTCCATAAAGCGCGCGCTGATCTTGCCGTTCACCAGCGCCACATTCGCGCCGTCAATCTTCACCCACTCGCCGGGATTCGGTGTATTGCGCCGCGTGGGCGTAAACCAGTGCCCCACCACGGCCGCGCCAATCACGTCGGTCACAAATTTGTAGCGATGCCCGTCCCACACGAACAGCACCGGGCACGAACTGCCGCGCCTGTCCACCTCCTTCATTGCGATCACCCGTTGCTGAGGCAAATTGATCTCGTCCTGCATCACGCCCGTGGGCCACAACATGCGCAGCACGTCAATGCCCGGCGCGTCGCCAAGACCCACAAGAATCTGCGGCGCAGCCTGCGTCTGGTAACCGGATGCGCCCGCAAGCTCCCACTTCTGCCAGAGTCCGTTCGCAAATACCTCCACCTTCACGCCCAACGCGGTTTTATTGTCCGCAAGACCGCGCAGGTCGAGGCGCACGAAGTGGTTTTTGTTCGCGCCCTCGTTGCGCAGCAGCACCGGCGGAGCATTCTCCTGGGTGACGATCAGGTCCGGCGCGCCGTCGCCATCTACGTCCGCCGCAATCAGCCCCAGCGGCGCAGTGAGGCGAATGTCGTCCAGGCCCAGCGCGTGGCTCACGTCCTCAAAGCCGCCGTCGCCCTTGTTGCGGAAGACACGTACGCTTGGGCCCGCCTTTGTCTCCACGATCGCCGCCAGATCGACCCAGCCGTCGTTGTCGATGTCCACGGGCGTCAGGCCCCACCCGCGCACAGCCCCATGCAGCGGCAATGCGACGCGCTCAAAGCGCCGGCCGATGCGATCGGGCGCCTCGGCGTTCCGCCACAATGTAAGCCCCGGTGCGCCGGCGTGCGTCACCGCGATGTCCATCCAGCCGTCCTTGTTGTAGTCGAGCACTGCGATGCCCACCGTGGGCGGCAGCTTCGCGCCTTCATACAACGGCTGCGTAGGATACTTGCCCTCGCGTGGATTCACGTAAATCAGCGGCGAAGGTCCGTCGCCGGTCACCGCCAGATCCACGGCGCGATCGTTATTGAAATCGGTCAGAATTACTGCCGCCGTCTTGCCGCTCCCACCCAATCCCGTCTGCTCGGTTTGCTCGGTAAAGGTTCCGTTGCCGTTGTTGCGCCACAGCACGTTCGATGCGCCGCCCCGAGCTGCCGGCGCGCCCGTCAAGAGCAGGTCCAGATCCCCATCGTGGTCATAATCCACGAACGTAATACCCGTGGGCCGGTTGCGCGGCGCAAGACCGGATCCCGCCGTCACATCCTTGAATTGCCCGTGGCCGAGGTTGTGAAACAGCAGCACGCGATCGTTCAGAGCCACAGCCAGGTCGTTCAACCCGTCGCCGTCGTAATCGCCAACGGCGCACGCCACGCCGCGGCCGCTTGCTTTCAGTCCTGCCGCCGCCGCATCAACCTCTGCAAAGTTCCCGCCGCCCCGATTGTGCAGTACGCGAATGGCCTGAGCGCCCGCTTGCATCAGCACCAGATCCATCTGCCCCGTGCCGGTCACATCCATCATGCAGGCCCCGCCGGTGGTCTTCCATGACGCAGCGCCTCCAGGACCGGGCGCGGCAATCGGCTGCGCCACAAGCCGCACCGGAATCATCGTTTGTTGGATGCTCTCCGGCTCTTCAACCGCCGTTGCCGTTGAATAGTGTCCCTGCTCGCCGTAAGACAGACCCAGCGGCGAGGAAATCTTCGCGTTTGTCAAATGCTGGAAATGCGCAAAGTGCTCCCTCGCCTCCGCGGTGCGCCCCATGCGCTGCAGCGACCGCGCCAGGGCGAACTCTGCCGACACGTGCAACGGATTGATCGTCAGCGTCTTCTCAAAGGCCGTTGCGGCCTTGTCGAACTGCTTCATGTCCTGGTAGCAGGCGCCTTCGAAATACCATGAGTCTGCGTCCACGGGATCGAGCTTCACCGCCTGCTGAAAGCTGGCCAGCGCGCCGATCAGATCGTTGCCCGCATGTTGCGCCAGTCCCAGGTTGTACCACGCCTGCGCGCTGGTCGGGTCGATGGCAATGGCCTGCTTGAGTGCTTTCTTGGCCTCGTCCAGCTTCTGCAGAGCCAGCAGCGCAATCCCTTCGTTGATGGCGGCCTGGGCCAGCTTCGGATCTTTCTTGAAGGCTTCGGCAAAACTCTCCGCGGCGCGCTCGGTAAACTGTTGACCCATCAACGCCACGCCGCGATTGTTCAGGCGGATCGCCTCCACGTCGTAGTGATTCTGTGCCCTGCAAAGCAACGGCATCGCCGTCAGGAACGCCAGCGCCCAGTAACCAACTCCCCGCATCATTCTCAAATTCATGAATGCAACTCTCCCCTCGTCGCGGAACCCTCCAGTGTACGCGAGCAAGTCGACAATTTGCAGAGCGGCCACGGGTTGCAGAGACAGTTCCGGCGCAACCGCAATTTATACTTCTCCTGTGCAAAAGCCTCTGAGTGCAACGGTTGAGCGTGGATTTCCCGCGCGGCGCCGCATCGGCGTAGTCACCACCTCGCGCGCCGACTACAGCCATCTCTATTGGCCCTTGCGCGAACTGGCAGCTTACCCCGAAATCGAACTCGGCGTTTTCGCTCTCGGGCCCCATCTCGCCCCCCAGTTCGGCAACACGCTCAAGGAAATCGAGCGCGACGGCTTTCCCGTCCAGGCGCGCATTGAGTGCCTGCTCAACTCCGACTCCGACACCGGTATGGCCAAGACCATCGGCCTGGCCATTCTGGGCCTGGCCGATGCCCTCACCGCGTGGCGGCCCGATCTGCTTCTGCTCATCGCCGATCGCTACGAGATGCTGGCTCCGGCCTCGACGGCGCTCGCTCTGCGCATCCCCGTCGCCCACATCGAAGGCGGCGAGGTGAGCCAGGGCGCCATCGACGACGCGGTGCGCAACGCTCTCACCAAGCTGGCGCACGTCCACTTCACCTCGACGTAAACAGCGCGGCAGCGCGTGATCGCCATGGGCGAAGAACCGTGGCGCGTGCATCGCGCCGGAGCGCCCTCGCTCGATCATCTGCGCCGCTCCGCTCTGCTCGATCGCGGCGCGTTGGAAGCCCGGCTGGGCCTGCCGCTCGCGCCGCCCACGCTCATCGCCGCGTGGCATCCCGTCACCATCCTGCCCGACACCAACGCCGAGGCCGATGCTTTCTTCGCCGCGCTCGCCCAGGCGCCTGGCCAAATCGTTTTCGTTTACCCCAACGCCGACGCCGGCAGCCACGCGCTCATCGGGCGCGCCCGGTCTCTGGCCGCGACGCGCCCCCACACTCACGTCTTCGTCAACCTCGACGCTGTTACCTATTGGAGCCTGCTCGGCCAGGCCGGCGCGCTCGCAGGCAACTCCTCCAGCGGCATCATGGAAGCGGCGTCTTTTGCTCTGCCTGTCGTCAACGTGGGCATTCGGCAACAAGGCCGCGAGCGGGCGCGGAATGTGATTGATGCTCCCGCCGAAGCTGCCGCCATTCGCGCCGCGCTCGATCGCGCCCTCCACCCTGCGTTCCGCAAACAACTCACGGGAATGACAAATCCCTATGGCGACGGCGCCGCGGCCGAAACCATCGCCCGCGTGCTGGCCTCCGTTCCGCTCGACCGCCTGCTCGTCAAGCAGCCTGTCCCGCTGCCGGGCGCTGCCGAAGCACAACCGGAGCGCTCATGACCACGCGCATCCCGCTTTCCGCGCCAGCAGTTACGGAAGCCGATATCGCGGCCGTCACCGCCGTCCTGCGTACGCCAACCCTCAGTCTGGGCCCGGAACTCACGGCCTTCGAGTCGGAACTGGCCGCGTATCACGGCATGGAGCACGCCGTAGCCGTCAGCTCCGGCACGGCTGCTCTGCATCTGGCGTTGCTGACGCTGGGCGTCGGCGAGGGCGGCGAGGTGATCCTTCCTTCCTTTGCCTTCGCCGGCGTGGTTAACGCCGTGCTCCAGGCGCGCGCCACGCCGGTCGTTGCAGAAATCGATTCGCTCACGCTCAATCTCGACCCCGTCGCCGCAGAACGCGCAGTCACTACGCGCACGCGCGCCATCCTGGCCATTCACACCTTCGGCGTTCCTGCGGAGATGGACGCGCTCGGCGATCTCTCCCGGCGGCATGGCCTGGCTCTCGTCGAAGACGCTTGCGAGGCCATTGGCGTGCGCTTCCGGGGACGCCGCGCCGGCAGTTTTGGCGATCTGTCCGTGCTCGGCTTCTATCCCAACAAGCAGATGACTACCGGCGAGGGCGGCGCGGTGCTGGCTCGCGACCCGGCGCACGCCGCGCGCCTTCGCCGGCTTAGGAATCAGGGCCGCGATCCAGGCGCCGGTTGGCTTGACCTGGTCGAACCGGGCTACAACTACAGGCTCTCGGAGCTGGCCTGCGCGCTCGGCCGCGCGCAGTTGCGGCGGATGGAGGAGGCGCTCGCGCAACGCCGTCAGGCCGCCGAGCGCTACGATGCGCTGCTCGCGGGAATCCCCGGCCTGGAACGCCCCCCGCTCCTGCTCCCGCGCCGCGAGCTCAGTTGGTTTGTCTACGTGGTTCGTCTGCCGGCGGGAGTGGAGCGCGATAGCGTCCGCGCCGCGCTTGCACGCCAGGGCATCGCCACCGGCCGCTACTTCGCGCCCATCCACTTGCAACCGGTTTGGAGTGCCTGCGGCGGCCGTACCGCGGGCTCTCTGGCTCTCACGGAATCCATCGCCCGCCGCACGCTGGCGCTGCCATTCTTCAGCCGGATTACGGCCGGCCAGCAGGAGCAGGTGGCCGACGCGCTGCTTGCGGCGCTCTCCTGAACCGCATGAGCGGCTAGCTCGTTCCTTTGGCGAAAGATCGGGGAAGCATCGCTCTCATCATGCTGTTAGCCCGGCAGGCGCCTTGCATCCGACCTTGGTCGAGGAAAAATCTCCATCGAAGATTGTAGATCCGGCCCGGATTGAGATCGACAGGGCTCCGATCGGCGGCGAACGCCACGATTCTATGGCCAATTGAGGCCGCCCACATTGCTGCTTGCGTGGATTCGTGCATCGGTCTGGGCTATAGTCGAGCCCTCTCAACTGAATGGATGAGGAAGCAATCCACAAATCTGACGAAGACAAAGATTCAATCAAATAGAGAAGATGGTGTTCACCACGTCCAGTGGTCTTACCGATTTCTGTTCAGGAGTCTGCTTTCAGGGTTCATACGGTCTATTGGCGGTACCCGGCCACACCGTATCGGCTTCTTGAAACCTGGTTCGTGGAAGGTGTGCATGGGGGAAACGCCTCCATGCACGGAGGATCTTCATTCAACACTATGACTTGCGCGGCCGCTAGGTGGCCGCAAAGCGGAGGGGGTGCCTGTGACCAAAATGCTTTCCATCATCTTCGCCTGCATCATTGCCTGTTCCGTGGCGATTCATGCTCAGAGCAACTACGCCGTCGTGAGCGGATCGATTCTGGACCCGCAGCATCGCGCGATCGCTGGAGCGCAGATCCACATCTTCACTCGCGCAACCGGCGCCACGCGCGAGGTTGTGTCCAACGAGGCTGGCCTCTACGAGATCGCGGGTTTGGAGCCCGGCGCGTACACGCTCACCGTGGACCACCCCGGATTCAAGCAGGCTACCCAAGCGATAATCCTCGAAGTCGGCCAGCAGGCCACACTCGACTGGCAATTGAGCCTTGGCTCCGAAAACCAGACTGTCACGGTTCAGGCCTGGGGTGAATTGCTCAAAACTCAGGATGCGAGCGTGGGCGAGGTTGTAGATCAACACTCGGTGGGATCGCTGCCCCTGAACGGGCGCATGTTGATCGACCTCGTCCTCACCGTGCCTGGAGCGCACATCAGCCACGGAGCTGCTACCGGAGACATGAGCGCCCTCTATTGGCGGCCCGGCCAGCGCTCGGCGGTGAGCATTGGCGGAAGCCGTCCCAACGGAAACTATTTCCTCCTGGACGGCGCCACCAATACCGACCCCACCTTCAGCACGCAGAATTTCAGCGCCTCGCCGGATGCCGTCGAGGAGTTTCAGGTTGAGACAGGCAGTTATTCGGCGGAGATGGGGGGAGCAGGAGGCGGACAAATCAATATCATCACCCGCTCAGGATCGAGCCACTTCCATGGCACGGCTTATGAGTTTCTCCGTAACGGCGCCATGGATGCGCAGTCGTTCGACGAGATGAACGGTATGAATTTCCTCGTCCAGAATAACTTTGGCGCTTCCCTTGGCGGCCCCATACACCACGCGGGCAAAACCTTCTTCTTTGCAAATTACGAAGGGCTGCGGCTCGTTGAGGACATGGTCATGGTGGACACGGTTCCAACCCCAGCCGAGGACACGGGAGATTTCAGCCAGAGCGGCGTGAACATCTACGACCCGGATAGCACAACTGCAAACCCCAGCTACAACCCCAGCTTGCCGGCAAGCCCATCGAACCCGCAGTACATTCGCCAGCAGTTTTCCTACCTGGGCAAACTGAACGTGATTCCGCCGGATCGGCTCAGCACTGCGGCCCTCATCATGCTGAACAATTACACGCCGCAACCCAACACGATGAACATGGGCGGAATGACCATGATGGGCCAGCCTACGGTCGTCGGCGCGGGCAATGATGCGAACAACTATCTCGATGTACGCAAGGAGCGCATGACCGACGACCAGGGAACGTTTCGGGTCGATCATGATTTCGCCAATGGAGATACGGCCTTTGTCCGCTACTCGGCCGGAAGCGAGTACGGGTTTATGCCGGAGGGACTGCCGGGGTTCGGTATGTATCACGACAACTTCTCCCAGCAAGCGACAATGGCATGGACGCGCGTGATCTCTGACCACATGGTCAACATTGCTTCGCTGGCCATGTCCCGCCTCGCCATGTCGCATACCACAGAAAGCGCGAACATGAACGACATTGTGGACCAGCTGGGAATTACCGGAACTGGCTTTGGCGGCCCAAGGGCATGGGGCGCGCCCTATTTCACGGTCCAGGGCTATTCGCCGTTCGGGGATAACTATCTGGCCACGCCGATGGAGGCATGGGATACCGTTGCCGAAGGCCGGGACTCGCTGAGCTGGCAGATCGGCCGTCACAGCGCCAAGTTCGGGGTAGCGTATCAAAAGTTCATCTGGCCCATGTGGGGCTTCTTCCAGAATCGCGGCTACTACCAATTCACGAATGGCTATACGACCCAGTACGCGCTCAATGACCACGCCACAGGGTCCGCGCTGGCGAGTTTTCTGCTGGGGCTGCCCGCCGCGCGCCAGGGACAAGCCGGTATACCGCAGATGAATCTTCGTCAGTGGTATGCCGACGGGTTCGCGCAGGATGCCTGGAGGATGACGTCCACTACGACCCTCAACTACGGCCTTCGCTACGAATTCATGAGCCCGTTGGTTGACATTCGATACACCAATAGCAACCTGGATTTGAGCAGCGGCACGCCCCATGTATTTATCGGTGGGCAGAATGGGTATCCGCGCGGGCTTATGTATCCAAATCTGGCTCGATTTGCTCCGCGGCTCGGCCTGGCGCAGAGCCTTCCGCGATTCGGCCTTGTGGCGCACATCGCCTATGGCGTCTTCTATACGCCGGTTGATATGAACACATGGTGCAATCAGCGCCATAACGTGCCCTATGTCTTCCCCGAAACCGCACAGAGCGATCCCTATATCCCAAGCATCAACACATTCAACTTTCCCACGCCGGTGTTGGGAACAACCGCGGTCAGCTTCACTGCGCTGCAATTACACGCACCGCCTCAGTACATCCAGCAGTGGAGCGTTTCGATCGAAAAACAGCTTGGCAGCCAGACAACATTGGAGCTTGGTTACCTGGGCGCGGGCGGCTTCCACCTGCAGCGTTCGCACCTGATCAACGACGCGCTTCCCGGTCCGGGTCTTATTCAGCCGCGGCGTCCGTTTCCCAAGATCAGCTTCGTGCCCGGCACGACATTCCCTTCCACCGTTACGGTCGCCAGCACCACGTTCCCTGCGACCACCATCAATCTGCTCGAGAATGCGGCGCAGAGCTGGTACGACGCCGGTTACGTCAACCTTCGCCGCCGTTATGCGCGCGGCTTGAGCCTGCTGGCAAATTACACTTTCGCCAAATCGCTCGAGAATGCCCCGTACTTCCGTTCGCCCATGTTCGAGGCCGCAACTCCGCAGAATAATAACGACCTGAACGCGGAAAAGGGCCCGGGCTGCGATGTGCGCCACAGATTTGCCTTGAGCGCCGTGTACAACCCGCCGTCCTGGAATCGCACGGGGCTCTCGCGAACTCTGACCCGCAATTGGAATGGTTCAATGGAGTTTCAGGTACAAAGCGGATTTCCCCTTACAATCTCGGTATTTGGCGATACCGCCAACGCCGGAACTGTCGTTGGCGAGAACCCGATCCGCGCCAACTTGACCGGAGCGAAGATCTTCCCCGCAGGCACGCGCAATTCCACCACATGGTTCAATCCTGCGGCCTTTGCTGCGCCGCCTGCTTACACCTTCGGCAACGTAGGCCGCAACTCGGTTTATGGGCCCGGAATGGAGACAATGGATTTGGCGATTGCGCGCGACTTCAGCATCACTGAGAAGACCCGGTTCGAAGCGCGGACGGAGTTCTTCAATGCCCTCAATCACACAAATCTGGGTACACCCAACCGGTTCGTCAACACCTCGAACTTCGGCAGCATCACAGAGGTCACAACACCTGGGCGTGAGATCCAGTTAAGCGCGCGGCTTCAGTTCTAATGCCAATTGCTTTGAGACGGGTTGAAGTTGCTTCTCCGTCCCTGCTGTTATTCGTCGCCTAACTTGTAGGCAACCCCAAACCGTCCGATCTGAATCAGCGCCTTTTCTTCCGGCGGCCAGATGTGCAGGCTCTCTACGCGCGTTGAGCCCGCAATCCAGTGTGCATCGGTAGTTCCCACCAGCGTCCCCGTCGCCGCCTGGTTGAAATGAACACGCAGCGCATCTCCCCCGTTTTCGCGGGTCCATCCAAAGGCATACTCGCCCGGCTTCAGAAAGACGCTTCCAATCTGCACCGGCGCCTGCACAATCAGGTAGTGCGAGTACTTGCCTTCCGCCGAATACCCGGCCGTTATCAGCACAACTCCCGCAATGAAGCGCCCATGCTCATCCACAATTCCCGATGCTGTTCGCATCTCCGTCTCGATATGCTCGCTCTCTACCGGAGCCCGCGATGGCAACACCGACGCTAGTTCTGCCTGCGTGGCCTGCCGCCACGCCGTCTTTTGCGCCTGCGACCGAAGCGCCAACAACGTTAGACAGACTGCACACAAAGCCGCGTATTGGATTGTTCTTCTGGTCATGGTTTTGGCTTTCTTAACGATTCGAGTGGAACAATGCCTCGTTGGATGGCCGCCGTGGCCGCCTGTGTCCGGTCCGTCACTCCCAGCTTGCCCAGCAAGCTGTTGATGTGCGTCTTCACGGTAGCCTCTGAAACCTCCAGCTCGGTCGCAATCTCCTTGTTGCTCTTGCCATGCACGATCTGCTCCAGCACATCGAACTCCCGCGGAGTCAGCTCCTGAGCTCCCATGCGCTCGGCCAGCCTTTCGGCGATCGCGGGCGGAATATGCGACTTGCCCGCATGAACCGCATGAATCGTGCTGATGAGCTCCTCGCTGGTCATTCCTTTGAGCAAATACGCCCGGGCGCCTGCCTTCAGCGCGCGGTAGATGTCTTCGTCGCCATCGTACGTAGTGAGCACGATGAACCGTGCCTGAGGTGTCTCCATGCGGATGCGCTCGATCACGTCCACGCCGCTCATCCTCGGCAGCCGCAAATCGACCAGGGTTATATCGGGCTGGAGCTTGCGAAACTGCGTGATGGCCTCTACGCCGTCGGCGGCCTCGCCCACCACCTCCAGGCCGCCTGCCACATTCAGCAGCGCCACCAGTCCCTGGCGAACCACGTTGTGGTCCTCGACAATCAGCACTCGGATCGATTCCCCGCTCACAGGCGTGCCTCCATCTGTTCGCCCAATTCACCTCGCGCCGGTGCGCTTAACCGGACCGTGGTGCCCGCGCCCGCCGCACTGTTCACTTCCAGCGCCCCACCGATAGCCGCCGCGCGCTCTCTCATTCCGGTCAGCCCAAAGTGCCCCGGCGAAGACTCTGCCGTCGCCTCCAGGGCGCCGCCTCTTCCATTATCGCGAACCTCGAGCGCGATCGTCTCAGGGCCGTACTCCAGTTGCACCCGCAGTTCGCTCGCCCCGGCGTGCTTCTTCACATTATGGATGGCCTCCTGCGCCACGCGCATCACTTCCCGCTCGGTTTCCGCCGGTAACGGGCGATAAGCCCCAAAAAGCCTGAAGCGGGCGGCCAGCCCCTCGCCTCCTGCCGCTTCCGCCATGCGCCGCAGTTTCACCGGCAGTGTGGTCTCGCTCGCATCCTGTGTACGCAAAGCCCAGATGGACTGCCGCGCGTCGGCGAGCCCATGGCGCACATACTCGCGTGTCTGGTCTAGTTGTTTGGCCGCATCTTCCATTTTGTGCCGGCGCAACAACTCCGACAGAACCTCTAACTGGACCGATACGCCCACATAGCCCTGCGCCAGCGTGTCATGAATCTCGCGTGCGATCCGGCCGCGCTCGCCCAGCACCACGCGAAACTCCCGCTCCGCCCGGCGCAGCCGCAGCCTCAACAGCAGCACAACTGCTCCCGCTACGGCTGCCAGCAACAGCACATAAAACCACACGGTCTGATAAAAATGCGGCCGCAAATCGAAGCTGAGCGCCGCGCCGGCCGTGTTCCAAAGGCCATCGTTGTTGGCCGCCTGCACGCGGAAGGTGTACCGCCCTGGCGGAATATTCGTGTAATAGGCGGTGCGCCGCGTCCCTGCCTCGGTCCAGCCATGGTCGAAGCCCTCGAGCATATAACGGTAGCGCACCTTCTGCGGCGCCACAAAACTCAATCCGGCGTAGTCGAACTCGAAGTGGACATGCCCGGCCTGCACCTTCAGCCAGGAGCCCGGTGCCTGCAACGGTTGAGCCACATCGTCCACCTGGAATCGCTCCAGCGCGACCGGAGGGGGAAGCATGTTCACGGGGAAATGCGCCGGGTCCACCTCCACCAATCCCTTCGGCGTCGCAAACCACAAATGCCAATCGCGCGATCGCCAGGCCGAAGGATGGCTGTTGGTCGCCGTCTCCCGGCTGCGCAGTCCATCGGCGGTCCCAAATTCCATCCAGTGCGAACAACCCGGCGCGGGGCCTGTTCCCCCCATCTCATTGCAGTCGCAGCGCGCAATGCCATCGCCCGTCGCGAACCACAGATGTCCCCCGCCATCGTCCAGAATGGCGTGAATCGTAGTCTGCTCGAGGCCGCTATGCATTCCCGCGGAGAATTTGCGCCCGTCCCATACGTCCCAGCCATGGTCCTGCGTCCCGATCAGCAGCGTCCCATCGGCGCGAGGCAGCAGCGCCGTCACCACATTGCTCGAAAGCCCGTTTGCCGTGGTGAAGTTCGAGATTGTGCCGCCGTGCAGCCGCGACAATCCGGCCAGTGTCGCCACCCACAGGTCGCCCTTCACGTCTCGAGCCATCGCGCCCACCAGGTCGCTGCCCAGCCCGCTCGCCTGCGTGTACGTTTTCATCCGTGCGCCGGAATGCGCGGCGCTCAATCTGCCGTCTTCCACCGCCCAATGCGTCAACCCACGCCTGGTGCCTATCCACATCGACCCGTCGGCGTCCACCAGCAACGAACGGATAAAATCGTCGGGCAGCCCATCGGCGGAAGTAAATGTGTCCACCCGGTTTCCGTGAATCCGGTTCAGCCCATCGGGCGTGCCCACCCACAAGTCGCCATTAGGCGCCGCGGCCAGCGACAAAATCACATTGCTGGCCAGGCCGTTGGCCACCGAAAGAGAGCGCGCGACGCGCCAGCCATCTACGTCCGCCTCGCGGCGCAGGGCATTTACACCGTCCCCTTGGGTTCCCACCCACAGCGTTCCGCTCCCGTCTTCCACCACGGCAGTGATGCGGTCGGAAGACAATCCCTCTCGCGTGTCCAAAGTCCTGAAGCGCTGATCGCGCAGGATGTCCAGTCCGGCGGTTTCCGTGCCCACCCACAGATTGCCTTCACGGTCTTCCATCAGCGCGAGAATCGAAGCGGTGGCAAGGGGATCGGTAATCGGAAAGCGCTCGACCTTGCCACTCACCCACCGCACCAGCCCGGCGTTCGTGCCAATCCACAGCGCATCCTCCCGGTCGGCGAGTACGGCCTGAATCCGGCTGCCGGGCAGCTCCCTGCCCACGCTTAGGTGCAGTACGCTGTGTGGGCGCTCTTTACCCTGAAGGAAATCCAGGCTGCTTCGGTCGCCCATCGCAAGAATGCCATTGGGCAATTCTTCTTCGAATACAACCGCTCCTGGATACCCGCCCGGCGATGGCAGCGCGGTCCGCGGATGCGCATCCACATTCCTCACCGCCTCGAACCGCTCTCCTGCCTGCTGCGCCGGGCCCTGCTCCGTCCATAGCCGTAGCTTTCCGTCCTCTCCTTCACGCAGTGTCAAAATCCCGTTGGCCGGCAGCCCGTCATTCGTCGTGAACGCCCTGACCGCCCCATCCTTCCAGCGCGCCAGCCCCGCGTTGGTTCCAATCCATAGCGCCCCGTCCCGGCTTTCGAGCAGGCAGCGAATATCGTTGCCTGGCAAGGCCGGACTGGAATTGCGGTCATAGGTCTGGAATTCAACGCCGTCAAACCGCACCAGGCCCGCTTCGGTCCCCAGCCAGAGAAACCCATCCCGTGTCTGCGCCAGCGCCTGGACAGTATTCTGCGGAAGGCCATTCTCCATGGCCCATGTCTGCCGGCTGTAATTTGCAAGCGGTGTGGAAGGCTCCAGCGCAACCGCTGCGGCTGCGCATCCCAACAGCCACGCTACAGCCGCACTCCGGATGATTCCCGCGAGCGGAACCGTACTTCCTGCGGCCCTTGAGCAACGCGCGTCATGGACTCTTGGCTGGCTGAAGCCCACAGCCATTCGCCTTACCGGTCAAACTGAACGTAGTTGCGCCCGGCGTAAAGGCGAAAGCCGCCGGCGGGGTTTACGGTCACCCGCAACGGACGCGGCCGCGTCATCGCCTCATCCGTCGTCGACTTCACCGTGAACACGTCGTTCGCGCCCAGGTCTGTAACCAGAAATTGATCGCCAGCCACGAATCCGAAGCCATAGGCGCCCGCAGGCAGTTGTTTTCCCCCGATCTTGAGCGGAACTTCGGCGATCAGGTATCCTTGGTACTTCGCTGCCACTCCCGTCGAATAACCGCTGGTGTCCACCAGGCTGGCCAGCACGTAATGGCCATCGGCAAACTTCACGCCACCGGAGTTGCGCAACTGCGTGGGTGCGCTTTGCCCGCAGTAATACACAGAAGCCGGAAATAGCTTCACAAGGTCGGCCGCTTTCAGTACGGTATTCACGCCGGTCTGTGCCGTCAACCAGCCTGAGGCTCCCAGCGCCGCCATGATCGCCGCGCCGGCCACAACCTTCGCCATCGCCTGCAAACGCATCGTGATCCTCCTCTTTTAGACTGCCCCTGGAGTATAGCGCATCCCTGCGGCCTTGATCGACAGTCATTCGCCATCGAGAACCGCTGCCCGTACTGCTCAGCGCCACCGGCGAACTGCCGTCGAATTGCGTTGCGGCCGGCGGCGTGCTATGGACGAACGGCGCGGGCGTCGGCCGGCTGATCGCGCGCGCCTGCTGAAAGTTCCCGTGCTCCGAAGCCCTTCCATCGATGTCTTTCCCCCGACGGAATCGTTCGTCGCCCAGGGCGCTTGCTCTCAAATCCGTTTTTCCTGCCGCGCCTCGCTCCAGCCAAATGCGTTTTCAAAGTGCGTGATCTCGCGCTTTTGCCCCGGCACAAGATACACGCTGACGACATCGAAACGCGCCTGCGGGGTGCATTCATTGTGCAGCTGGCGCATGTACTGGTGGGCCAGCCGGCGCAGAATGTTTCGCTTATGGAAGTCGATCGCGGTTTCCGCCGGCGCCAAATCGTGGGCCGTGCGGGTCTTCACTTCAAAAAAGCATAACAGCGGTCCCTTCCACGCGATCAGATCCAGGTCGCCGGGAAGATTGCCGGCCGACCACCGCCGCGCAACGACCGTGTAGCCCTCGCGGCGCAGATAGGAACGCGCTGCTTCCTCGCCTTCCAAGCCGGTAACCAGGTGTGCGGCCTGAGCTGGCGCGCGCCGCGCGCCAAGCCAGTCGAGACCGGCCAGCACTCGGTCCAGAAATTCCGCCCGCAATTGCGCTCTCCGTCTCATTGCCAACCATTCTCGGTCCGGACGCCGGATGCGGGCAAATCGTTCCGCAAGGACACGGCGTGGCCAAGCGGACAAATAAACAGCCGCGGCGGCGGAGGAGCAGCGCCTGTCCACGCGGGAGATGGCGCACAATCTGGAGCGGGCCGCGCGTCACAAGGATTTCCACGCAATCCGTCGCTACTTGAGAAAAAAGGCCGAGACTCCCGCAGCCACGCCGATGGCTGAGGATGCCATCCCCAGGTACCAGTAAATGCGGCTCCGCGTCAGCAGCGTGACCGACGTGATTACCAGCCCGATCTCCAGTAACACTTCGCCCAGATCGAAGCGGTCTGAGCGCGCTTCTCCCTGGTCCACGCTGGCTTGTAGCGCCTCGGCAGTTGCCTGATCCTGCTTCAGCTCTTCTGCCCATTTCTTCTCGTGATCGGTGTAGGCCTTGGTCATCTTGGCGGTTGCGCCTTTGTTGTCGAGCGCAACCACGCTCAGCAGATCGGTGGCCAATTGGGTGTCGTAGTCGCGGATCTTCTGCGCCTGGTATTCATTCCACTGATCGGTGGCCTTGTTCTGGTTGATGATCGCGTCCGCGTGCGTGCGCTCGCCCATCACCGTTGTTACCGCCAGTAGCACGGCCAGCACACTCATCGTAAAGGCGACGGGCCGCAGTTGCTCTTCCTGCGCTCCTTGCTCCAAATTCTCCTTGAAGTCCTGCAGTTCGCTCGCATCCATAGGGTTGCGCCTCTTCACTTTGAATTGGGGGGCTTAAGGGAAGACCTTGTGGTACAAAGCTGAACTTATCATACGATCCCGCACGCCGGCAGGGAACACCGGCAGTGCAGCGGAATCTTATAAACCCAGGAAAACGCCGGATGAGCGTGCCGGGAGGCCGCAGCACCCTCACCCACCACAAATTCGGGCTGAAAGCTAAAAGCTAACAGCTAAAAGCTGCTCCTTCACTTCCGCTTCCACCTGACCCCGTCGCGCGAGTCTTCCAGAACCACGCCCATCTCCGCCAGCTCATTGCGAATCTCGTCCGCGCGGGCAAAGTTGCGCGCCTGTTTCGCCATTGTGCGTTCGGCCACCAGCGCCGCGATCGCCTCATCCCCCAGTGACTGCGCGGCCAGCAGCTCGGGCGCCACGTCGCCCATGCGCCCGGCCTGCTCGGCCCATGCCACCGCGCGCCGCGTCGGCTCGGCGTCGCGGTCCTCTATTACGTCGAAGACCGCGTCGAAATCCTTCAGCACCGGCAGAATCGCGTCGCGGTCGGAGGCGAAAAACTGTTCCTGATCCATGGCCGTGTTCGCCGCGCGCGCCAGCTCGAAGATTGCCGCCAGCGCCTCGGCCGTGTTCAGATCGTTCCCCAGCGCGTTGTCGTATTTAATGCGCGCTTCAGCAGCCGCTTCCTGCATCTCCTTGCTCTCGCCCGCCGCAAACTTCCTCGCGTTCAGCCGCGCCTGAAACGTGCGCAGGCGGTCAATCGCGTTGGTCGCATCGACAAGGCTGTCGAAGGTGAAGTTGAACGGCCGCCGGTACGGCACCGAAACCAGCGCCAGCCGGATCGCCGAAGCCTTGTAGCCCTTCAGCAGCAGGTCGCGCGGCGTGTAGAAATTGCCTTCGCTCTTCGACATCTTGCGCCCATCCACGAGCAGGAACCGCACGTGCATCCAATGCCGCGCGAATTGTTTGTGCGTCGCGGTCTCGCTTTGCGCAATCTCGTTCTCGTGGTGCGGAAACATCAGGTCCTCGCCGCCGCAGTGCAGGTCGAAGCTCTCCCCCAGGTACTCCATCGCCATCGCCGAGCACTCGATGTGCCAGCCCGGCCGTCCCCGCCCGATCGCCGTCTCCCACGACGTTTCGCCCGGCTTGGCCGCCTTCCACAGCGCAAAGTCGCGCGCCGAGTCCTTTTCGTACTCGTCCACGTCCACTCGCGCGCCGTCTTCCATGCCGCTCAGGTCCTTTTTGCTCAACTTGCCGTACTCGGGAAACGCCTTGAGCCGGAAGTACCACGATCCGTCCTCGGCCTTGTACGCCGCGCCTGCGCGGGCCAGCTTCTCCACCAGCGCCGCCATCTGCGGAATGTGCTCCGTCGCCCTCGCAATCTGCTCTGGCCGTTCAATCCGCAGCGTGTCCAGGTCCTCGAAGAAGGCCTCCACGTAGCCCGCCGTGTACTCGCCGATCGGAATCCCCGCCTCCGCTGAGTTGCGGATGATCTTGTCGTCCACGTCCGTAATGTTCATCACGTGGCGCACGGGGGTCCCGGTCAACCGTAAAAACCGGCGCAGAACGTCAATTTGCAAAAAGGTGCGGAAGTTCCCGATGTGGCCGTAGTCGTAGACCGTCGGCCCGCAGGCGTACATGCGCAGCGCCTTGCCGTCGGCAGGCTCCAGCGCATCCAGTTGTCCCGTCAGGGTGTTGAACAGGCGGAGGGTCATTGCGTCAGCGGCTCGTGCATCGCCCGGCTTGCGCATCGCCAGCCCAGGCATCGCCTGGATCGCGCGTCGCGCGTCAACAATCTGCCGGATCGCAGCCTACTCGATTGTAGCAGCGCGGGTTCGCGCCCGAACCCGCGCGCGTCGGCCCATGCGATGCGCCGCGAGTACCGCCTCAGGCCACCCCTTATTTCGGCGGCTTGGCCTCGATCTTCTTGGCTCATTTAGGCAGCGTCCGCCCCTCAGCTAAAGAGCGCGCCCACTCCGGTCGTAACGAGCGTATAGAGAACCCACCATCCGAAGACAGCGATATAGCCGGACGACTCCTTCGTGCCCGCAACCTTCGCCAGCCCTTTGGAGAAAAGCGTAAGGGTCCAGATAAACGTGACGTCGAGCGCCACCAGCAGCCCCCACAGCATCATCGGCATCTCGGTCGGGCTGAAGTAGTACCCGATGTTCGTCCCCGCCGGATTCCCGGGCAGGAACGACTCCGGCGCCACGCCAACAAACAGTCCGATTATGCCCATCGCCAACTTGATCAGCCCAGGCAGGCCCGCGTACCAGCTCACCGAAAGCACCTGCCCAAACGTGGCCTTGCCCCCGAATCCGAAGTTGATCGTGCCCACCAGAATTCCTGCAGCGATCAGGTTGAACAAAAGGACCCAAACGGGCCCAAGACCCCAAATGACTTCCTGACTGATGGCGCTGATCTTCGCTTGCGTTTCTTGCTGCGCCGGCGGAAGTTGCTGCAGCCGCTCCGCCTGTTTCGGGGCCATGCGCAGTCCGTTCTCGACAACCTGCGGCCAACCTACCTTCACGGTCACGGCGCCCCAAAGCGCGGTGCCGACCACAATGAACAGTACGAACGGCAGCCACCAGCTCCGGTTGCCCCGCTTGATATCCTCAAACGTCTTCGACGGAGCAGCGAACGTGTTCGCCACGCGCTGCCACTGCGTCAATCCCACGCCCGCTGGCGCGGACTCGGCCGCAGGTTGAACCCCCAGATCGTTCATGTTTTAGCCTTTCCAGTACAATTTCGGAATTCTTGCATAAATCAACTCCGGCCTGGAACCGCGCTACCGCGAGCACCTTCTGCCTTCTCGCAAAAGTGAGGAATCGCGGAGGATTCGGCTCGTCTTCACCGGGCAACTTGGATTTGCCCGCGATTGTACTCTCGGCGGGCATCCGCAATCGAATGAATTTTTAGGTGATAGTTGGCGCGACTCGGCTCAGATGCCGCTACGCTCCCTGCGCCGCAGGCTCTTCCGCCGGTTCGTCCGTCTGCCGCCTGGCCGGGCGCGTTCCCGGCTTTGTCGGCGCGGCCGCGCCCGCCTTTCGCGCCGGCGCGTAGCTCTTGTATACCGTGATATGGAAACAGGCCTGCTGGAACTCCTCTTCCACGTCGATCTTGCCCGACGCTTGCAGTGCCGCCAGCCGCCGCCGCATCCAGGCAATCTCCGCCCGGCTCAGGCCGCTCTTGGCAATATCAATCGTTGCGCCCGTCTCGTGCGGGCTCACCAGGTCGCCTTCGGCCGGGGCCGCATTCCCGTTCGTGCGCATCAGCCGCTTCTGGTACTCCACCGTCCGCACCGCCGAGCTCACCTCCAGCGGCCGGTGGAATGCCGCCTCGTGCGCCCGCGCCAGATCGCTCAGAAATCGCGCCGTCCAGGGTCGGCAGTAGCGGTGGTTCTCCGGTAAATCGGCATTCACCGTAAGAGCGCTTGAAGCCGGTAACGGCACCAGCAGCTTGTTCGCAATCCGCGCCGCCAGGTCGTCCTCGTCCTCGATCCGCTCCAGCCCCTCTGCATCAAGGCGCGCATTTTGCCGCTCCAGCGACGCGAGCGATCCGCGCAGCGGCGCCGGCATCGCGCCCCTTGGAATGTACAAGGAAGCCTGCTCGTTCTCGTCAGTCCGGCTTGCGGGCCGCGACGCATCCGCCGCTTCGCCGGGCTGGCTCGCAGCTTTCGCCGTAGCATCGTCGCCGTCCTTCGTCGCCAAACCGTCTTCTCTCTCCGTTGCGGATTCGGCCGGCTCCGTCCCATCGGTTGGCGCTGTTTCTGCTTTCGCGCTTTCCTCGCCATGGCGCGGCTCAGCCGGCATCGCCTCACGAGCTACATCCGCACGCTGCGATTCCATATTCTTCGTTTCGTCTGTCTCGGGCTGCTGGAGGTCAGTGCGCTGGTAGGCCGCGGCGGCCTCTCGCGATTCGGAAGCCCGCGCGGCGCGAGTCTCTGCTAGGCGCAGGGCGGCTCTTTCCAGCCTCGGTCTCCGCGCGTTGCGTGCACGCTCTGCGCGCACCGCTGCGGCGCGGCGTGCCACCTGCTTCCGCGCAAGCTGGCGCCGGATCGCCAGCCCCGCCATACGCCCCACCTCGTCGGGGGTGCGCTTGCGTGCTGCGCCGGCTTGGGTGTGGCTGGGGGTGTGCGTGGCCGTTACGCGATGGACGCCGCGCGCTGGCGCCGTGCGATGGACCCTGTGCGAGGCAGTCACCGCCGGTCTCCGGTGCGTCTTCGCCGTCTGTTGGGTTTCAGAGCCGCGCGCGCAGGCCATTCCGAGCCCAACCAGCGCGACCACGACGATTGCGGTCCGGCACATGAGGGAGAGTGCGGACAATCGAGAGCTTCTCCAGTCTACGTCGATCCGCAGCCTCCTCCGAGTGCCTTTGCGGATTCGGATTCGTCTGATAATTGGACGCGCCCGGCGTCTCTTGGGACTTCTCTGCGCAGCGGGTTCAGCCTACGCAGCCGGCGGTGTTGGCCCTGTTTCGCCCATCGGGACGATGGGCTTGGCCGACGGCTTCAGTTGAAAGCCCTTGCGAATCAGCGCAAACCCCTCCTGGGGCAGCTCCGCCTGCAGCAATTGGTTTTCCGGCCCGGAGAACAGCTCTGTGTTGGCCCCGGCGATAGTAGCTACCAGGTGGTGTACGGTGATGGGTTTGCCATCGAGTGTTCCTTGCTGATTCGGGTATGTGGCCAACTGCACCGGCTCGACGGACACCGAGTTCTTCGGCAGGATGGCCCAGAGCTCGCGGTTGTTCTGCGCCACCGCAAGTGCGAGCAGCGTTTCCAATGCGCCGGGATCGAAGTCTGCCAGAAAGACGGCGCCGGGGTGCGCCGCCAGCCGCGCGGTCGAACTCTTTCCGCCCGCGGAAATGTTCACGAGAAACTGCGCCGTATCGGGCGCCGCCACCACGTTCACCGCCTCGCCGTTCACGGTGGCGCTCAACAGCACGTGTTCGAGCTGATTGGCGGCGTTCAGCCGCTCCGTCTTCGACAACTCATAGTCAAGGCCCTGCATCGCGACTTTGACCAGCGAGGTCGAGTCGTAACCCTCCTTCGTCGCTGTGAACTGGAAGCTGGCCGTACCCACCGCCTGACCGTTCTGCGCGATCTCAAAGCTTCCGGACTGCGCCGGAGCGGCAGGCGGCAGAGCCGCCGGCATCAAGGCAAGAAATCCCGCAAGCGGGAAGATACTCAATGGACGCATGGGTGTCTCAATCCCCATCCGATTAGACACGAATCGCGCCAAACAGTTACGGCAAGCGGCGCCGCTGCAAGTTCGGCTCTGGGCCCAGGACTCCCATTTCCTCCAGTTCCGCCCGCAGCGCGTCGGCGCCCCGGAACAGGATCGCCTTCATCCCCGCCTCCTTCCCGCCAGTCACGTTCTTTTCCCGGTCGTCGATAAACAAAACCCGGTTCGGCGGGCAGCCCAGAATGTCCAGCGCTCGCCGGAACATCGCCGGCTCCGGTTTGCGCAGACCCATGTAGCACGAGCTGAACGCCACCTTGAAATAGCGCCGCAGCTCGTATTTGCCGAAGCGGAATTCGTTCGGCTCCCGCGGCTCGTTGTTCAGTGCGCCAACCAGGAACCGGTTCGAGGCCGCAACCTCGCGCAGAATGTCGAGCGCCCCGTCCGGCAGCAGCCGCGATTGGCTCAGCATGGCTTCGAAGAACTCATCGTGCGAAAAACTGCGCGGCTCGTAGAATACGGTCGTGTCGAGGTACTGGTTGCGATCGATCTCGCCGCGGTCCCAGGCCGCCATGACCTCCACACTCCGCGTCTCAAGGGCCTCTAGATCCAGCCCAAAGTGCGCAGCGACGGCGGCGCGCTCGCCGCGGTCCCAGCCGTTGGTCAACAAAACACCGCCTACGTCGAACAGAATTACGTCGAATGGGGACACAGTCGTTTCTTTCCCGCGCGATGCTCGCTCCTGCATGGCATGGCGCGTTCTCTTGAGACATCTAGTAAGAACCAAGGGGCATGGCGCAGGGGTCTTGCGACACGCCGGCCCGAGGATGCAGCCGGTTCAACTCGTGACTTCTTACGCTTATTTTATCGGATGCACTTGGATCTCAATGATTTGGGAGCGAAGGGTCGCGCAATCGCCGCCAAGTCTGTGCCCGCTTGCCGCTGCCTTATCGCTGATACTTGGTTTCGATCGCCAGCACCTTCTTGATCCGCCGCTCAAAGCGCTCTTCCTGCGCCTGAAACTTCGCCGCGAGGAACGCGTGCGCCAACTCGAAGGCCAGCGCCGGCCCGATAATCCGCGCGCCCAGCACCAGCACGTTCATGTTGTCGTGCTCCACGCCCTGGTGCGCCGAGTAAGTATCGTGGCAAATCCCGGCGCGGATTCCCGGAATCTTGTTCGCCGCCACGCACACGCCCACGCCGCTGCCACAGATTAGAATGCCGCGCGGGGCCACGCCCGCCTTCACGGCCTCGCCCACCTTCTCGGCAAAGTCGGGATAGTCGTCCTCCGGCTCGCACTGGTATGCGCCCAGGTCGATCACCTCGTGCCCCGCCGCCGCCAGATCGGCGCGCAACTCCTCCTTCAAAGCTAACCCCGCATGATCCGAAGCAATCACGAGCTTCACGTTCCACTCCTTCGGAATGAGCTTCCAGCTTCTAGCCGTTCACCACCAGCCCCACCTGTCTGCACAAATCACAACACAGCACGTAAAGCTAGCAGCTAGAAGCTAGCGGCTAGAAGCTGCCTTTACCAACTTCTTCGCCCTCGCCGCCACATTCTCCGCGGTGAATCCCAGTTCCGCCATGACCACCGGCCCCGGAGCCGATGCGCCAAAGCGGTCCAGCCCAATCACGTCGCCGTCCAAGCCCACATACTTCCACCAGCCCAGCGTTGCGCCCGCCTCGACCGCCAGTTTCGGCACGCCTGCCAGCAACACGCTGGCCCTGTACTCGGCCGATTGCTCCTCAAAGATTTTCCAGCTCGGAAAGCTCACCACGCGCGCCCTGATTCCCTCGGCCCCGAGCAGCTTTGCCGCGTCCAGCGCCGTCCCAACCTCCGAACCCGTCCCAATCAGAATCACCTGCGGATTCGCCGCGTCCTCCAGCACGTACGCGCCCTTGCTCACGCTCGCATACAGATCGTGCGCCGCCGCGTCGATCGTCGGCACATCCTGCCGCGTCAGCGCAAAGTAGCACGGTCCCTTGCGCTCCAGCGCCAGCCGCCACGCCGCAGCCGTCTCGTTCGCGTCGGCCGGTCGAAAGTCCGTCATGTGTGGAACCGCGCGCAGCGCCATCAGGTGTTCGACCGGCTCGTGGGTCGGCCCGTCCTCGCCCACCCCAATCGAGTCGTGAGTGAAAACGAACAGCGACGCAGCCTCCATGATGGCTGCGATGCGCAGAGCCGGTTTGGCGTAGTCGGAAAACACAAAGAACGTCGAGCCGAACGGCCGCAACCCGCCGTGAACCGCCATTCCGTTCACCGCCGCGCACATGGCCAGCTCGCGCACGCCGAAAAACACATTGCGGCCCGCGGGATCGTCGGCAAAGTGCGGGCTATTCTTGAAAATCGTCTTCGTCGATGCCGTCAGATCCGCTGCGCCGCCAAACAACTCCGGCACATCCGCATCGATCGCGTTCATCACTTGCTGCCCCGCATTGCGCGTGGCCACAGGCTTGCCCGCCGGGAAACTGGGAATCGCCTTCTCCCATCCCTCTTTCAGCTTGCCTGCCTGCGTGCGCTCGAACTCCGCCGCCAGCTCCGGATACGCCGCCTTATATCCGGCAAAGAGCTTGTTCCACTCCGCTTCAAACCCCGCGCCTCGCTTCACCGCCTCGCGCCAGTTGACCAGCGCGTCTTCCGGCACGTAAAAACTCTGCTCCTCGGGGAACCCGAAAAACTTCTTCGTCGCCGCTGTGTCCGCTGCGCCCAGAGCCTCACCGTGCACCTTGTTCGTGCCCGCCTTCGGGCTGCCGTAGCCGATCACCGTACGCACCGCGATCAGCGAGGGCTTTGTTGTCTCGTCCTGCGCCTCATCAATCGCTTTTTCGATTCCGTCCAGATCGTTGCCATCCGTCACCCGCTGCACATGCCAGTTATAGGCCTTGAAGCGCTTGTACACATCCTCCGTGAAACTCCACTTCGTCGGGCCGTCCAGCGAGATCAGATTGTCGTCGTAGAGAACGATCAGCTTGCCCAGCCCCAGCGTTCCCGCCAGCGACGCAGCCTCGTGCGAGATGCCCTCCATCAGGTCGCCGTCGCCGCACAGCACGTACGTGTGATGGCCCACCACGTCGAATCCGGGGCGGTTGTACACCGCCGCCAGGTGCTTCTCTGCAATGGCCATGCCTACCGCCATCGCGAATCCCTGCCCCAGCGGTCCGGTCGTCGCCTCCACGCCGTCGGTCAACCCGTACTCCGGATGCCCCGGCGTGATCGATCCCCACTGGCGAAAGCTCTTCAGATCGTCCAGCGTCAGCTTGTAGCCGGAAAGATACAGCGACCCGTAAAGCAGCGCCGAGGCGTGCCCGTTCGAAAGTACGAACCGGTCCCGGTCGGCCCACTTCGAGTGCCCGGGATTATGCTTCATCAGCTTGTGAAACAGAAGATACGCGATGGGCGCGCAGCCCAGCGGCGCGCCGGGGTGGCCGCTCTTGGCCTTTTCCACCGTGTCCACGGCCAGCAACCGCAAGGTATCGATTGAAAGCTGGTCGAGAGAGAGGGAGGCAATACTGGAAGCCATAAGTTTTTAAAGGATTTCCTTTCCGTGAGGTGCAGCCCCTGCCTGCTGACGCCACGCCAGAGACCACCACCTTGACCTTCCATTGTATCCAAGCCTCCCGTTCTCTCCCGCTTACTCAAGGTCCCCGCGGGCCTACTCGTCCACGCCTCGCTGACTTGCTCCCCAGCCCCTCGTCCCTAGTCCCTAGTCCCTCGTCCCTCGTCCCTCGTCCCTGCCGTCCTCCCCCTCACCAGCATGTACTTCACCGCCGCCTCCAGCTCCGCCGCTGTCACGTCCTCCACCACGCCCGCGTCGCCAATCCCCACCGGCAGCACGAACCGCCTCACTCCGCCCACATTCTTCTTGTCGCTGCCCGTCGCAGCCATCACCATGGCCGACGGCGCCTTCAGCTTCGGCAGCGGCCCATAGCGATAGATCAGCTTCTCCAGCCGCTCCATCTGGCTGCCGGTAATCGTGCCCCTCCGCCGCGCTACAGCCAGGGCCGCAACCATGCCCCAGCCCACCGCCTCGCCGTGCAGCATCGCCTTGTAGCGCGTCGCCTGCTCCAGCGCGTGGCCCACCGTGTGCCCGAAGTTCAAAATCATGCGCAGCCCGCCCTCGCGCTCGTCCCTCCGCACCACCTCGGCCTTCATCCGCACCGACGCGGCAATCACCCGCTCCAGCGCCTTTGGCTCCCGCGCCAGAATCTCCTCCGCATGTTCCTCCATGAACCGCACCAGCGCCCGGTCGCGGATGATCCCCGCCTTCACGCTCTCCATCAGTCCCGCGCGCAGCTCGCGCTCCGGCAGCGTACCCAGCACGCCCATGTCGGCAAACACCGCCCTCGGCTGCAGGAAGTTCCCCACCAGGTTCTTGCCCTCCGGCAGGTTCACGCCCACCTTGCCGCCCACGCTCGAATCCACCTGCGCCAAAAACGTAGTCGGTGCCTGTACATAGTTGATCCCGCGCATGAACACCGCCGCCACGAATCCGCCCACGTCGCCCACAATGCCGCCGCCAAAGGCAATCAGCAAGCTACCCCGGTCGCCCCCGGCCCGCACCATCTCCCGCGTCAGCCGCTCCATCTGGGCCAAAGTCTTGTACCGCTCGCCTGCCGGCAAAAACAGCGTCACCGGCGGTTCCTCGAACGACCGCAGAAACACCTTCCCCCACAGCGCCCAGATCTCCGGCGACGTCAGCACAAACACTCGCCGGGGCAGTCTGCCCACAGCTCTCTCGATGCGCGGAGCCAGCGTCTCCAGAACCCCGCTCCCCGTCACCACGTCGTACTTCGCCGATGCCGTCTCTACCCGTATCGTCTGCACGCTTTAATCCTAAAGCCTGACTGGCGGGGAGCCGGAAACTGGAGGAAACTCGAGCCTGCGAGCCATTCCTCCAAGGAGCGAGGGCAGCCTGCGCAGCAGTGCCAACCGCTTCACCTGACACATCGGCTACGAACTAATTAGCTCCCCAACCAGAACGCATTTGCAATTGAACCGCTAAGGGATCGCCCTATAATACATGCAATGAGAAAAGCGCTTCGTCATTGGTTTCGCCCGACGGAAGCTGAAGAGCGCGAGCTGTGGGCAAACGGCATCTTTAGCTTCGATGCGAGCGTGCTCCTCAATATTTACGGTTACTCTGGCGAAACGCGAAACGAATTAGTAAACCTCATAAAGAACAATTCGGATCGCATTCGTCTTCCGCATCAATTTGGCCTTGAGTATGCCCGAAATCGAAGCGTCGTCATTATGAAGCAGGTGAGCAATTACAGGAAGGCTGAGGAAACCCTCGAGCACTTTCGGGAAAGCCAGATTGACCCCAAGCGGGACCACCCCTATCTCACCGAGGAATCCCTTAGAAACCTTGAGGCTATCATGAGGGAGCTTTCGGACGGGAAAAAGGAATTGGAAAAACTCATAAAGTGTGACCCTTACGCCGACACCATCCTGGCAGCCTTCGAGGGAAAGCTGGGGCCAGCTCCATCATCAGAAGACTTGACGAAATTGCATGAGGAGGCGCAGAGGCGATACGACAGGAAATGCCCGCCCGGATATGCGGACCTAGGCGAGAAGGGCATCCCGGACGCCTACGGGGACTACGTGGGGTGGTCTCAGCTGATCGAGATGGCTCGTACCGACCAAAAGGATGTGGTTTTCGTCACGGATGATTCCAAGGAGGATTGGTGGACGATACTCCGCGGCGAGAAACGAGACCGGACGATCGGTCCGAGGCCTGAGCTAATTGAGGAGTTTTTCAAATTGGCCAATCAAAGGCTGTGGATTTACAGATCTGAGAATTTCCTGCGGGCCGCCAAGATATTTGCCGACGCGCAGATCCGCGACGAGGCGATTGAGGAGATCAAGCAACGCCTCGCATCGCAAAGAGAATTGAGGAAGGCTCTAGCAGATCTCAAGTCGACGCCGTCAGAGTCTCAAACCTCGAAGGTAGAAAGGGAGAGCCCGGACGCGGGTGAGGCAAGTCGAAAGGATACTTCGCGGTCCCCAATTACCGTCGGTGATTCTGAGAAATCAGAAACCCCTACCGTCGGAGAGAAAGCATGAGGAGCCTATGGCCGTAAGAGTTTTCTGCGACAATCCGAGTGAGCTCCTGAGAAAGATAAGGGCTTTGATTCGAGACGGCTCCGTGGAAACTTGGGCCGTTGACGACGAGGGCGACTTCACGCATGTGCCGGAGCAATGGAGAGCCCGGGCCTGGTTTACACCCACCCCTTACGAGGACAAGCTAGTCCTAAACATTCTAGGCACTAAATCGAAGCGGATGTCCAAAGCAGTCTACGCCGTTTATCACGGGAGGTTCATCGAGATGCTCCTTACGCATTTCGACTCAGAGTTTGACCGCGCGAGCGCGACTGCACTCCCGACGAGCGGCGACCGGCTCGGGGGGACTTTGGAAAGAAAGCCGGGGGAGTAGCGGACGGCCCATAGCCGGTTCTCGAGACACGGCATTTTGCTGGTTTACCCCGCCGCCCGCATCTCCTCCCGCACAATCCGGCGCAGCGTCTCCTCAAACTTCGGAGCCTTGCCTTCCACGTGCTGCCGAAGCGCCTCGTTGATCAGCGTTTGATACCCCGCCGCCCCGCCAGAGGCATCGGCCTCCTTCAGAAAGTGGTCCACCAGATCCTCATCCAGCCGGATCGTGATCCGCGTCTTGCCGCGCGGCTCAGGCTCCTTGGGCATAATCCGCCCCCGCTTTCCCTGGCTGAAATCGTATCGCTTCTTCATCGCGACATTATATGTACATTCTGTACATGCAAACAAACCGCGCACCCCCGCCCTCGATTGTGGCGGGGTTTCTCGGGCCGCGAGCTCCTTGGGAAAAGCTGCGAAGCAGCAGGGATCGACGGGCCGGGAGTCGCCGAACCTGACCGAGCGGCCCGGGAAACCGGCCACCGCAGCCATTCCTCGATGTCAAGTGCTTCCGCCAGTCCAACTCCCCGCAACCCGCACAAAACACGCGCCAAATTCCCTTCCCCAAGTTTGCGGATCATTTCCGTCTTTCAGCGCATACTCAGACCATGAGCGTTCGACCAGGAGAGTTCGCAAGCTACCGGCTACTGGCTACAGGCTGTCCACTGTTCAATGCTCACTGTTACCTAACCCTTTTGAATCTGTACGTTTACGGGTAAACCCTTTGGAATCAGATATGGACCGGTATATACCATCCCGTAAACCCTTTGTTATCAAATATGGAGGGTTGGCATACCGGGGGAGGGAGGGGTATGTATCAAATGATAAACAACCCGGGGACCACTGGCTTGCTCACTCGCCGCCTGTCGGACACCGCCAACCCCGCTGGCTCGCTAACTTGCTAGCTCGCCGGCGGCCCCATCCTGGCCGCGCGTTTCATGGCGGTCAACCAGGTCTCCTCACCGGCTACTGGCTACTGGCTACTGGCTATTGGCTACTGGCTGCTTTATTTCACCCGCACCTTCGGCTCGACCGACAATCCCGGCCTTAGCTGGTGGTTCGGATCCTCTTTGGCCAGGTCGGTGAAGTCGATGCGCACCGGTACGCGCTGCACCACCTTCACGTAGTTGCCCGTGGCGTTCTCCGGCGGAAAGAGCGAGAGCACTGACCCGGTGGCGCCGCCGATCTGCGTCACGCGGCCGTCGTAGTCTTTGCCGGTCGAGTCCACATGAATCTCAACCGGCTGGCCGGCTTGCATGTGCCGCAGTTGCGTCTCTTTGAAGTTTGCCGTGATCCAGAGGTCCTGGAGCGAAACGAGCGTGAGAAGGTTCTGTCCGGAAGCCACGTTCTGATCGATCTCCACGCTCTTGCGCGTGATGATGCCGTCCGCCGGCGCGACGATCTTCGTGTAGCTCAGATTGAGTTTCGCCTGATCGAGCTGCGCCTGGACCTGCTCCACCTGGGCCTCGGCCTGCTTGGCTCGCGCATCCTGCGCTGCCACTTGCTCCGGCGCGGTTTGCGCGTACTTCTGCATCGCTTGGGACTGCATTTCCCGCTCGTGGGCCACGCGCACGCCGTCGGCGGCAGCCTGTTCGCTGGCGCGCGCGTCGGCCAGCTCGGCTTTGGAGGCGTCGGCCGCGTCCACGGCTGCGTCAAACTGCAGCTTGCTGATCACATCCTTCTCGACCAGCGGCTTGTAGCGCTCCAGATCGGCCTGCGCTTTGGTGAAGTTGGCCAGTGCCTGGGCTACGCGGGCGTGCGCAGCCTCCAGTTGCTTTTCCGCCTGTTCCACTCCGGCTCGCGTGCCCAATACGTCAGCGTCCGCGGAGCGCAGATTACTGCCAGTGTTGACGGTCACGATCGGCACATTCACCCTGGCCGCCGCGGCATTGGCTTTGGCGCTGGCCAGTGCTGCTTCGGCATTCTCCACGGCCACCTGGTAATCGCTTGGGTCCAGCTCGGCGATCGCGTCGCCCGCTTTCACCACCTGGTTCTCTTCCACGTCCACTTTGATGACCTGGCCTGCGATGCGCGAGCTCACCTGGATCAGGTGGCCGTTCACCTGTGCGTCGTCGGTATCTTCGCTGAAGGTGGAGTGCCACCAGATGCCGAGGGCGACGAACGCCGCCACCACGATCGCGGCCACAAGCATTCCTCTGCGGCGGGACTGCGGCTCCTCGATCTCTGTCTCTGCGGCCGATTCGTTGGGTTCCGGTGTTGGGATTGGATCCGCCACGTTCACTTCCCTCCTAGGTACCTCTTGTAGTCCTGTCCGTCCCCCAGCGCGCGGGCCAGGCTGAGCTTGGCCACGTTATCCCGGTAGAGGCTCGCCACGTACTGGCTATCGGCCTGGGCCACGGATTGTTGCGCCTGGCTCACCGCCAGGTTATCGCTGACGCCGTTGGCATAGCGTTCCTGCGCCTCTTTGAGAGCCTCATTGGCCAGCTCAACGCTCGACTGCGCCACCTCAACCTGCTTTTGCGCCGAGGCGATGTCGAGCAGCGCGTCGCGCACGTCGGCTTCCACTTGCGCCTTCTTGTCGCTCAGTTGCGCCTGCGCCGTATCCAGTTGCGCCTGTGCCTGCTGCGCCAGGCCGCGCAGGGCGAATTCTTCAAAAACCGGCACGCTCAACGACGCCGTCGCATCCACCGTGCCGTGCGAGTGCGCCAGCGTGGCGCCGATGTCGCCGTAATCAGCGTCGGCCTCCACGGCTGGCAGCCGCGCCGCGGTCGCCGCCTTGCGCTGCTCGGCCGCCGCCGCGGTTTCTTCCACCATCGCCGCCAGGTCCTTGCGATTAGCTTTGGCCTGCTGCATCAGCTTTTCCGCGTCCAACTCGTCGAAGCGCGCATAGGGCGCCTTGTCCGTCAAAGTGAAGCTTTGCGCCAGCGGCAGCCCGATGGTGCGCGCCAGCGCCAGCTTATCCTTCTCCAGCGCGTTGCGCGCCGCGATCAGTTGCTGCTCCAGCGATTGGTAGTCCACGCGGGCACGCAACTCGTCGAGCAGCGGCGCTGTGCCGGCCTGATGGTTGGCTACAGCCTGATCCAGCGAAACCTTCGCCGTCGCCACCTGCGCCTCTACGCTGCTCACCTGGGTCTCATCGGCCAGCACCAGCAGATAGGCGTTGCCCACCGTCAGCACCACCAGGTCGCGCGCATCTTCAGCCGACAACCGCGCCGCGGCAAAGTTATGCCGCGCGGCCAGATAGTTGCGCAGCGACGAAATGTTTACCAGCGACCAGGTGAGCGAAGCGCGCACGTCAGTAAAGCCGAACGGCCCGATGATCGTTGGAAAGCCCGGAACACGCAGCCCCTCTGCGGGCAGATCGGTCTGCATCTCCGCTTCCCTGGCGGTGAAATCCACCGCGGGCAGCAGCGACTGCAACTGGCTCATCCGTTCCGCGCGCGCCCCTGCCTCCTGCGTTCCGCTCAAAATGATGCCCAGGTTCGCCTGCAGGCCCCTCTGGATGGCGTCATCGAGCGAGAGGTCGATGGCCTGCGCCGACGCCTCGCCCCTGGTCACGCTGCCTTGAAAACTCGCCGCAGCCGGAGGCGATGGCATGATCGGCGGCGGAATCGCCGCCGTCTGCGCCGACACCGCGTCGCTTGTAAGACCAAGGCCCAGCAGAAACATTGCGGCACAAGGACGGAACATGCTTTTGATGGAATGCTTTGGCAATTTCAACCTTGCTCAAGAACGACGGACACGGTCACCCAAAATGGCTGTACCACAGATGGATGCGTAGAAAGCGTCACGCGGTTCTTCTTTCTAGTGTATCGAATAGACGGCCTTCCCGCTTCCTTCGAATAGATCGTCGCGGTAAACCTCGACAGCCTGCCTGCCCTCTTTTCGACTCCGCGTTTCTCCTCTGCGTTGAACAACTTAGAGCGGCCGTTTCCGTGTGGGTGGTTTTGCAGGGCTTTCGGGGTGGGGGCTTTATCTTGGACAGAGTGAACTTAGATCCCCTAGCAGGAACAATGTGGGCGGGGGCGGCAAAGCTGTGATGATCTGGCAGGCCAAAACGCTGTAGACTGCCATCACGGTGCATGAGAACGGGAAATGGCTAGAAGTACACAAAGAATCAAGCTGTTCAACGGCCGGGACTACTCCTGGATGCAGTTCAACTGCCGTGTCCTCGAGGAGGCCGAAGACTCGGCTAACCCGCTTTTAGAGCGCGTCAAATTCCTGGCCATCACCGGCTCGAACCTGGATGAATATGTCGAGGTCCGCCAGGCCGGCCTGATGCAGCGCATTGAAGACGGCTATCGCGAGCCCGGCTACGACGGCTTGCGGCCCGAGGAGTCGCTCAACGTCCTCACCACCGAGATTCACGGCTTTGTGGCTGCGCAGTACCACTGCTGGAACGAGCTGCTGCTGCCCGAGCTGCGCAAGCAGGGCATTCGCCTGCTCGAATGGCGCGAGCTCGGCGACGATGCCTACGACTTCGCCCGCGGTTATTTCCAGCGCGAGGTCGATCCTCTGCTCACTCCCATCTCCATTGATCCAGCCCATCCCTTTCCGCGCGTGCTGAACAAGGCTCTCTGCCTGGCTCTGCTGCTCCGCGCCAAGCGCCGCAGCTCCGGCCCGCACGTATTGGGCGTCGTCACGGTGCCGCGGGCGCTGCCGCGCTTTGTCCGCCTGCCGTCCAACCATGGCCACTATGACTACCTGCTGCTCCAGGACCTGATCGAGCAGCATCTTGCCGGTATGTACCGCGGCTACCAGGTGCTCGCCGCTGCGTCCTTCCGCGTGACCCGCAATTCCAACCTCTACTTCGAGGAGGAAGAAGCGCGTTCCCTGCTCGAAACCATCCGTGTGGAGCTGCACAACCGCCGCAAGGGCGACGCCGTGCGCCTCGAGATCGAAGCCGATGCCGATCCTGAAATCGTCGAGCGCCTGCGCGTCAACTTCGAGGTGGAAGAGGACCAGGTCTTCCGCGGCCACGGCCCCGTGAATCTCTCGCGCCTTATGTTTCTCTACGGCGATGTGCAACGGCCGGACCTGAAATTCCAGCCCTTCGCGCCGAAGCCGCTATTGTTGAGCCGCAAGTCCATCGGCATCTTCGACGAGTTGCGCCATCGCGATATCCTTCTCCACCATCCTTACGACTCGTACGACCCGGTGGTCGATTTCATTCAGCAGGGCGCGCGGGACCCGGCTGTCGTGACCATGAAGCAGACGCTTTACCGCACCAGCCACGACTCGCCCGTCTTCCAGGCGCTGACTGAGGCCGGCGCCAGCAAAGAGGCCACGGTGGTCGTCGAGTTGATGGCCCGCTTTGACGAGGCCTCGAACATCCGCTGGGCGCGCAGCATGGAAGATGCCGGCGTGCAGGTCTTCCATGGCGTCGTCGGCCTCAAGACGCATTGCAAGCTGGCCATGCTCGTCCGCCACGACGAGGACGGCGTGATTCGCCGCTACTGCCATCTCGGCACCGGCAACTACAACCCCGATACCGCGCGCTTCTACACCGACCTGAGCCTGCTTACCAGCGACCCGCAGATCGCCGAGCGCGTGCACATGGTCTTCAACTATCTCACTGCGCACGCCGAAATCGACGACTACAGCCCGCTGATGGTGGCGCCGCTGACCATGGCCGAGAGCTTTCTCCGGCTCATCCGCCGGGAGCAGGAGCATGCCCAGGCCGGCCGTCCGGCTCACATCGTCGCCAAAATGAACTCGCTGCTCGAGCCCTCCATCATCCAGGCACTTTACCAGGCCTCGCAATCCGGCGTGGTAATTGATCTCATCATCCGAGGGCTGTGCATCCTGCGACCCGGCGTCAAAGGCCTATCGGAACGGATCCGCGTGCGTTCCATCGTCGGCCGCCTCCTCGAGCACTCGCGCATCTTTCACTTCGCCAACGGCGGAAAAGACGAAATCTACCTCGGTTCGGCGGATTGGATGCCGCGCAACCTCTTCGAGCGCTGCGAGGTCATTTTCCCCGTTCGCGATCCGGCGGCGCTGGCCCGCATCCACGATGAAATTCTGCCCGCGTACATGGCCGACACTGTGAAAGCGCGCATCCAGCAGCCCGACGGAAGCTATTTGCGCGCCAGCAAGCTGATGAAAGACACGCCGCCGTTTTCCAGCCAGGACTTTTTGATGCGTCTGGCCGAAGGGAAAACCGATCTGGACGCGATTCCCGCTCCCTACGCCAAGCGCTCGGCCAAGCCCGCGCAAACAACGGCCAACGCAGCCGACTGAGGCCCGGGAATACGTGTTGATCTGAACGGGCAATGGGCGGCGAAGTTCCTGCCGGTCCATTTGGACTTTTCGAATCGGTTTTTCGGGGTGGTGATTACGGCGCCGTCTCGGTGGGAGTGACGTCGATTCCACTTTGCGTGAATTGAAAGTGCAGGAGCCACGCGCTTGGTACGGCCCGGCCGTTAACCTGCGCAGGCTTGAACTTCCACTGCCGCGCTGCATCGAGAGCCTCGTTTGCGAAATACCTGCTCGGCCCCGCCGATTCGAATGCAGCGTCGGTCACATTGCCGTTCTCGTCAACCGCCAGTCGAATCGTCACGGTGATTTTGCCGACGATCGTCCTCAGTGCGCTCGCCGGCACATCGGGTTGAACTTCGCGCACCGTCGTACCCTTCCTCGCCGCGCCGCTGGATGCAGGGTTCTCCACGGCCCGTCTCTGAGTTGGAGCCGGAGTTGCTGCCGCGGTCGGGTTGGGCGCCGGAGCCGGAGCCGGATTTGCGGCAGGCACATTTTGCTCTTCCGTGGCAGGCGATGGCGGCTGCGCCCGATGGAAAAAAACATTCAAGATTCCGATTCCGGCAAGCAAAATGGCCAGTGCGGCAAACAGCGCGGCCAACCGGCCCTTTGCGTGCGCTGTTTTGCCGGCTTTCCCAGCGGGGCGCTGAAGAGCCGCGCCCGGCTCCAGGCGAGTTCTGATCTCCTCCAACGTGCATCGGCGGGCAGGGTCCGTGCGGAGACACTCACGCGCCACGGCGGCGAAGGGCTGCGGCACTGTTTCCGGCACTACCGGTTCCGTGTTTGCCGCGCCGCCCCAAACTGGCGGACGCTGGGTCAGAACTTCCACCAGCGTAGCTCCGAGAGACCACACATCCGCAGCCGGCCCGAACGGCCCGTGCGCGACTTCCGGCGCGTCGTATACCGTTCGCTCCGGAAAGGGTCTGCCGATCGCGCCTGGCAACGAAAGACCGTCCGTGGAAAGCTTCAAACGGTCGCCGGCGGCCATGATGTTCGACGGCTTCAGCCGGCTATGGACAAAACCTTTGCTATGCAAATAGGAAAGCGCGTCCACAGCCGGGGCGAGCATCTCGCGCGCCTCGCGCAAGGAAAGCGGCCGCTCCTTAAGAATCTCCGCGAGAACCTCGTCGGCAAACTCCGTCACTACGTAAAGCTGCTGCACGGAATCTATCTCACAACGCCCGTGAGCATATACCTGCGTGAGGTTGGGATGGGAAAGGGCCATTGCCGCCTCCGAGGCGGCTATGCGGGACTCGGCGTCTTCAGCGTCAGCCGGAATGAGTTTGATGACGGCCTTCTGCGATCCCTCGCTCAGCTCCGTCAGAAAGACAGCGCCCGCCGTGGAGCCGCCGAGCCATTGAAGGAGAGGGAATCTGCCGTCGATGACTCGTCCAGCCCAATCGCCGCGAATTGCCGCTGCGTTCATGGTTTTAGCCATTCTATCCGAAGATTGGAATCATTCGAAGAGGCAACGCTCTTCCTTACGTAATGAACTCTGCGCCAACCAAAATATTACAAATCTGCTAAAATCGGGGCGCGAGGAGCTCGGCTGGCCACTGAAACCCCAGCGAATCGATCCCCATGATTCTATTCCTCATGCGCCATGCCGATGCCGGAACCGTCCGCGAGAACCCCGTCCTCGACGCCAAACGGGGCCTTGTGAAGGATGGCAAGGAGCAGTGCATGTTGATGGCGCGGGTGCTGGGGGCGGTGAAGGCGCCTGTCGACGCCATCGTTGCGAGTCCACTGAAGCGCGCTCGCCAGACCGCGCAGCTTGTCGGCACGGAGCTCGGTTTCGATGGAACGGTGGAGGTTAGCCCGGCCCTGGGAATGGACGGGAGCTACGCCGATTTCCAGGAGCTGCTGGCGAAGTATGCCGACCGGGAGGGGATCCTGGCGGTGGGGCACAATCCCAATCTCTTTCAGTTTCTCGGCCGCATGATTACGGGCAACGGAGGCGCGGCGATCCGCATGCGCAAGGGGTCCATTGCCCGGGTCGACATGGAGCGCCATCCGCCGCGGCTGCAGTGGCTGCTCGATCCGCGCACGGCACGGGCCATCTACAGCAGCGTAACGAAGAGCTCGCGGCCGAAGACCTCGCGGAAGTAAGCAGCTTCTTTGCGCAGCGACCACAGCTCCAGCTCCGCGCCGGTGCGCCCCGCATGCAACTCCAAATAGACCCGCTTGGGGTAGATTCTTGTCCCGACGCGAAGGACATCGGAGGCGCGGTCCTGGTTCAATGCCAGGGCCAAACGCAGCAAGACCACGGCGCGCTGCACGTTCTTGTGCTCCTCGACGGGGATGTTGCGCAGGGCGCGATCGCCGGGCTGGGGGCGGCTCTTGCCCAGGTAGCGGGCGATGGCAGAAACCAGCGTGCGCTGCAACTGTGTATAGCCGTAAATCTCAGAGCTGGAGACGATGTACTGCGTATGCCGGTGATGGCCCTGGTGGTTGATGAACTTGCCGGTTTCGGAGAGGACGGCGGCGGCGGCCAGCCAGTTCTCGTACTCGGGCCCGAGCTGGTGTACGGGCTTGAGCTCGCGGAAGAGCTGCACCGCATGGGTGCGCACCGGTTCGGTATGGCGGGGATCGACGCCGTAACGCCGCGCCGTGGCCAGCACGCTCTCCCAGCGCTCGTGCTCGAATTCGCGGTGCGCTTTGGCGCGGGCATCCTGCTCGGCCAGCATCTGGGCCAGAATGCCGTCGCGCAGACCGAGCGGGGAATAGCGGAAGCCGCGGAGCGCGAAGGCCTCAAGGATTTCGGCATAGACCTGAGCGCCGGCCACAATGATCTCGGCGCGGCGCGGGCCGATGCCGGGAACGGTCTCGCGCTCGGGGAGCGACATTTTGGCGAGCCTGGCGGCCAGCTTGCGCACGGCGCGGGTTGGCACCATCCCGGCCAGAAGGGCGGCGCGATCTTCGGCGCGGTCGCCCGCAGAGGCAGTTTTGGCGGTTATCTTAGCGGCTTTCCTGGGGCCGGGTTTGCCGTTTTTTGCTCCTAAAGCGCAGGCCGCGGAGAGGGCGGCGGCGGTGCCCGATGTGGCGATGACCAGCGGGGCGCGGCCGGGCTGAATTCTGCGATGGGCGCGGCGCAATTCGCGCGCAATCAACCGCCTCATACGCGCCAGCCCGTCGGGCGGAGGAGGGTCTTCGGCGAGAAACTGCTCGGTCAGGCGCACCGCGCCCAGGGGCAGGCTCACGGTCTCCCGGATGCGCTTGCGCTCAGAGAGCGTGATCTCGCAGCTTCCGCCGCCCAGGTCGAGCAGCAGCACGCGGCCGCCGGCTCCCGGCTCGGCGCCGGTGACCCCCAGGTGAATCAGGCGGCCTTCTTCCAGGCCGGAGATGATCTCCAAGTTCCAGCCGGTTTCGGCCTTGATCCAGGCCTGAAAGACCGCGGCGTTGCGCGCGTCGCGCATGGCCGCGGTGGCCACCACGCGAATGCGGTCCACGCCGCGGGACTGCACCGCGCGCTGAAAGCGCTTGAGCGCGCGCAGAGTGGCCGCCATGGCCTCAGGAGAGATGAGGCCGGTGTCGAATACGCTGCCGCCGAGGCGCGTCACCTCGCGATCCTCGGCAAGAGTTTTGAGCTGGTGCGCCTGCACCCTGGCGATCTTCAACCGGCAGGAGTTGGAACCGATGTCGATGGCGGCGAAGGTGGGCATTTTTTCGGAGCGCTCCCAGAAAAGAATCGACCCATCGCCAAGATACACGACGGGGCGATCGGAAGATGCGCGGGGTTGCACAGGGTACAAAACCGACGACCTGGAGGTCGTCGGTTTTGACTTCTGCGGCGCAGCGAAAAATCGTCGCATCGCGAGCTCACCGAAAACGACGACCTACAGGTCTATGAATGGGCGGAAAATATGACCTACAGGTCGATGGAATTGGTAGATTTCGTCGAATTGATTGTTGCGGAACGGTGTTTTTTCAGCTTGCAGATGGGGTTTTGGTGGTGTGGTTTGGAAAGGTCAGGGTGTAGGGGAAGTTCTTGCGGCGCCAAGAGGCTTTGATTTGAATAAACTGTTATTTGACGAAGTGTGCAATATTGAGCAGTCCGCGTCCCGCTGACCGCGTCAACCTTATCGCAGTTCGCTGAAGAGCCGATCAGGGGCAAGAGCCTACCCGGGAACGGGGTGATTGAGATGGAAGATCCTCGATGCAGGATCGCGGCGATTGAGATGGATGACCCTCGGTGCAACGGCGTGCTCAATGGCGTAGTGATTGAGATGGAAGACCCTCGGTGTAAGAGCCTGTCTTATCGCGTGGCGCTTGAGATCGAAGACCCTCGATGCAATCGCATAGCGATTAAAGTGGAAGATCCTCGGTGCAAGAGCCTGTTCATGACCTGGTGATTGAGAGATCACTTCGGTCACCGATATCCGCCTGTCAATCAGTCAGCCGCGCATCTATGCCATAAGCTGGTGCGTTTCAGCCGGAATTTCCATTTTGCCTTCCCGGCTACGGGCCAATATACTTCCATTTGCCTCCGCTCGCGATCTTTTTGCATTAGTTCCAAGGCCAAAGACCCGGTCGTGCGCGACACGGCCTTTGGCGGGTTGCCCGGTTCCTTGGGGAGCAAGATTACCACGACAGGGGGTGCCCCGGGTTCCGCTTTTGGAACCCGGGAGACCACGGAGTTCAACCCGCCTTCTCCTGGTACCGGAATGCTTCGGGCAACTGATTTCCACACCGGAATGCGGTCCATTGGGATTCGACCTCGACCATTCCAATCTGACCGGTCGCGTAATGCCGAAAGCTGGACCACCGCCAGTCCTCCGGTTTGGCAACCAAGCCGCGCGTCACCGGCTTCCACCCCAACGCACAAAGTTCGTGCGCCGGGGACCCTGGATTGCGATGCAGGTACTTCAGCTTCTCCGTCTCCTTCCCGGCCGTCCACACGTTGAAATCGTACAACGCGTTTCAAAAATGGCGACGTAGATTTCCCTTGTCATCCCTCAGGGGCTAAAGCCCGCGTATTCTCCTGCATTTTTCGGCCCGGCTAAAGCCGTGCCCTTGTTACAAAACTATTTTTAAAACACTCTGTAGTCATTTTGGGATGGTCAGACCTACGCAACCCGCCCACCCGTCCGCCAATTCAATCGGGCTTTATCGATAGCGGCCTCCGATCCTTCTTCGTGAACAGACTTTTTATGCCTAACACTGATCCAGTAAGAATGGATGCCACCACCGCATAAACAAACGCATTACCCCCAAGCACAACAATGGGCATAACGATGCTCATTGGCGTAAATCCGTTCGACCCGTTATAACCAAAGCCCAATATTGAGGCGGGCCACAGGGTTAGGAGCAGGACGGGGGATAGGGAAGGATGTGGGCCACTCAACGCAATGGCTAAAGCGACGAGTAAGCCTATGACCCCTCCTATCGCCGCAAAGAAACATATTGGATGTTCATGCGTCATTCGTACCCTCTTCAGTAACGCTGGAACATTGTATAAAGTTGATTCGTCGCCGGCAGGTGGCCGGTTTGCTGGTAGTGGTGCAAGCCCTTGGGCATTTGGAGACAGCATACTCCGATGACGGGAAGGCGGCGATTGTGGTTCCCGGGTCCGAGAATCCGGACCCGGGGCACCCCCTGTCGTGGTAAGGTTGCTTCCTAAGGAACTGGGCCACCCGCCAGAGTCAGCGAGTAGCAAGTTGGCAAGTTAGCGAGTCAGCCCCCGCCCAAGCGGAGCTTGGATGGGCACCCCCTGTCGTGGTGAGTTTGCTTCGCTGAGAAGCGGGCCACAGGTGAGGTGAAAGCGGGAGAAGCGGCGATTCGCTTCTCCCGCTCTCGTTCACGTCTAGTCTAGTGGGAGGCGGTAAACGTTATGCTGCTCACCGTAAATGTCTTGCTTAACCCGCCCGTGCTGGTAATTTCCCAGCCAAAGGTGGTCTGTGTGAAAGTGGAACCCGACGGCAGACACGCCGTACCAGGACCACTCGAGCTATAGCACGCGGTGGAGTTCTCCAGCCACTTGAGCATGGCGTAGATGTCCACGCCCCCGGAGCTGATGCCAAAATTCTTGCTGTCGCTAGGATCCGTGAGTTGCCAGACGAGCTCTACAGTGCCTGGGTAGTTGGCGCTTTGACATAGGTTCCAGGTATTTGTCGGGATGCCGTTCGTCCCGCCGAATTGGACGCTGGTGGCTACGGTGTGGGCGAAGTAGTCAGTGCACCGCGAATCGTTGATTAGCTGTGTCTGGATCATTACCTCGTTGGCCCAATTGTTCATCCAGTTGTCGTAGCCGGCATCCGTGACGGTGGTCGACGCCGTGTCCGGGGTTGTCGAGAACGACGAGTACATGTAGCTGTAGCCGTCCAGCGTCGGATTCTCGCTGCCGCTGCAGCAGTACTGAATCGTCATGCTGGGGTAAGTATGGACAGCTCCCGAGGCGTCCGTTGGGAAGTTGGCTACCGCATACCAGGAACCGGGGTTGGTCGTGTACAGAGTCTGACTCCACGTGGAAGGGGGGTTCCACACGTCGTTTTGCGTCTGGCTTTGGTAAGTCAAGCTGATCGACGAGTCGCTATACGGGCCGCACGTGCCAGTTGCGGTGGTTATGGTGCACACCGATCCCGACGACACGATAAACGTGACAGTATAGGGCTGCGGCGAGTTGGTCGCTCCCGTGCTTGAGACGTTCACCGTCGCGGTGTAGGTTCCGGCCGAGAGGCTCCCGGTAGTCGGCTGGGTGACCAATGTATAGGGGGCCTGGCTGCCCTGAACCTGCACACTGAGCCAGCCGCTTCCGCTGTGGTAGGTGGTCGAGGTTGTCGGAACCGCCAGCGTGCCGCCGCC
>Ga0187869_10000156_pt1 | contig 80215 bp, 63 predicted proteins | sample June2016WEW_13_1_2_FD_132972 | JGI IMG/M metagenome (GOLD analysis project Ga0187869, IMG submission 132972) | Peatland microbial communities from SPRUCE experiment site at the Marcell Experimental Forest, Minnesota, USA - June2016WEW_13_100 | ecosystem: Environmental > Terrestrial > Soil >...
GAGCCTGTCTCCGCTTCACCAACCGCTGACCAGTCTGCCGGAGAACCAACAAAATGAACACAAATCTTCAACCAACGGCGAACTGTCAAATTACAATCTGTCTCAACCGAGGGGTGCACCCCACTGTCATGTCAAGCCCCCACGATCCAAATCTTCCCGCCATCCACACGCTAAGTCGTTCTTTTTCTGATCCCTGACCCCTGATCCCCGATCTCTGTCTTCCTTGCAGATTATTTCCGCGAAATCTCTACACTTGTCTTATGTGGTTGATGTGAGCTGGCAGCAGGGCGGCGCGGAAATACGCGGGGCCCCCGGCGACCGGGCCCCAAGAAGCGGTCTTTGGCTTCTTGGGTGGGGCGACAGGTCCTCGTCGCTGGGGTGCCGATCGGATGCCGATTTGGCGACCGGCATCCCTCGCGCCGCCCCCTTTTTTCCCGTCCCGCTCGCTCGACCCCTCGACCGCACGCCCGGCGGCGTGAAACAGGAGCATTGGAAATGGCAAAATCGACAGAACCCGCAACTTCACCGGCCGAAGAACCCGAGTCGATCGCTCCCGATCGTCCCCTCGACAACGCCGCCGTCGCGCGCTGCATTCGCGCCTGGCATCGCGCCTACAAGAAGCAACTCGAGGCCGATGAAAGCAAATTCCAGGCCGAGCAGGCGGGCAACAGGGCCTTTCTCTGCGCCATGCCCCCTCTCGCCGGACTCGACAACATCCGCGACTACATCGCCTGCGTCGCGCAGGCCGCCATCATGAAGGTCCTCCGCCAAAACGACGTCACGCAACTTCTCTACGCCGCCCAGGTCGCCATCGGCACGGTCAGGCGCGAGCCAAAACGGCCCAAATCCCCAGCCGCCTGAAATACCCCCTACCCCCCTATACCCCCCACGGGTATCTAAATCGCATTTTATGATGGTTAAGTCGTTCAGAATCAGCAACGGTTCGTCCAAAAACGCTCAAAACCGCGGCGATTTTCGTCGCCAAACGTCGCCAAACGTAAAAAAGCTGCCGCGCCGCTCCTCGCCGGGCCAGGCGGTCAAGGCTGGCGGGCGGCGGAGCAGACGCCGGACATTTCGGACTTTTTTCTCCAATTTGAATCGAGCCAGATTTGTAGCGCGCCGCGACCAGCGAAATGTGACACGGAATTCATCCTCGTGTGACAAAATTCAATTACGCTGCCGTTTCGCCGCACCCATCGTTTCGTGCTTCCATGCGCAAACGCCCTTTTTGGAACCAGCGGCGCTCGGATGCATGAGAGGCCTGCTCGACTGGACAACGGGATGAAGAGACCGAATTCATCGATGCAACTGACGCGCGCCGCCGACTATGCCGTCCGCGTGATGATTCAGTTGGCCGCGCCGACGGCCATGGGGCGCGTCTTGCTTCCCTCGCTTGCGCAGGCTACGGGCGCTCCGGAAAGTTTTCTATCCAAGGTGTTGCAGACTCTGGCTCGTTCTGGGCTCATCACCTCGCAGCGCGGCCAGTCGGGCGGTTTTCGAATTACACAACGCGGCCGCGATGCATCGATGCGCGATGTGATTGAAGCCATCGACGGTTCCATCTGTCTCAACATCTGCCTCGTGCACGGCCGGTCGTGCCCGAGGAAGGCGCGCTGTCCGGCGCACCCGGTTTGGGCGCGCGCCCAGCAGGCCATGCTCGAGGTTCTCTCCAACGCTTCCATCGCCGCCATGGCCGCCCAGGCATCGCCGGCTAGACCAGGCCATTCCGTCAGCGGCACACATGCCCTCCAGGCCGCCAAGAACCCGGTCCGGCGATAGCCTTTCATCCAGCGCCCGTCCATTTGCCAATGCCAAGCCTGCGGTGTTTCAATCGTGTTATTGAAACAGGGGTGCTCCACGCGAGTGGGGCTGAGAAATACCCTCGAACCCGATCCGGATAATACCGGCGTGGGAAGTTTTCTCCGACCGAGCGGCATTCTTCCTCACCTCACTTCGCGGCCGAAGCTCCTTTGTTTCATTTGAACTCTGAAACGAAGGATTTTCATGCCAGCAGCCGCAGGCACCGTCATAGCCCGCATTTCGTCGTCACCCTCCGGCCGCGCCTGCGGCGCACTGGTTAAGAGCCTCCTGCTAGCCTCCTGCCTTGCCTTGCCGCTCCGCGCGCAAACCGCTCCGCAGACGGCGACACTGCCCGCTCCGGCTCCGGAAGCCGGCGCACATACGCCAGCTCCGGCGCAGCAAAAACCCGCTCCCGTCACCACCACGGTCGTCGTCCACGGCGAAGTGGAAGACAACTATCTTCCCGAATCCGCCACTGTCGGAAGCTTCACCAGCGTGCCCATTAAGAACTTGCCGCTCGCCGTCTCCATCGTCACCCGCGACCTGCTCAATGACCAGGTTTCGCGCCTGCTCTCCGACGTGGTCCAGAACGACGCCTCGGTCGGCGACGACTACGTGCCCGTGGGCTACTACGGCGGCTACCAGATTCGCGGATTCCCTCTCGATCTCGCCACCGGATTTGAAGTCAGCGGCATGACCATCGCCGGCGAGCAGGATGTTCCACTCGAAAACAAGCAGAGCGTCGAGATACTCAAGGGCATTGCCGCCGTAGAGAGCGGCGTGGCTTCTGCCGGCGGCCTCATCGACTACGTGGCCAAGCGCCCGGCCAACACTGGGGCCGCCGACTTCGCCACCGATCATCGCGGCACGGCTTACGGAGCTGTCGACCTCGGCCATCTCTTCGGCAGCCGCAAGCAGGTGGGCGCGCGCGTGAATCTCGCCGGCGAACGGATCGTCCCTTACATGAACGACACCAACGGATGGCGCGCGGTGGGCGCGGGCGCAGCCGACTGGAAGCTGAGCCCGGCCACCATCCTCAAGGGCGACTTCGAGTATCAGCACAAAACCGAGCGCGATGGCAGCGGCTATCAACTCCTCGGCGGCACAACCCTGCCCGACATCAATCGCATCTACCGCTCGACCATGCTGGGCGATCAGCCGTGGGGCCCACCTGACACCTACGACACCTTCAACACCGATGCGCGCCTCGACCATTCCTTCTCGCCCTCGTGGGTCGCCTTCGCCGCCGCCAGCCTCAGCCACTCGCTCATCCAGGACAACGTGATCTACGCCTACGGCTGCTACTACGAGACGGAATGCAACACGGGTTCGGCGCCTTATCCATTCTTCTTCGCGCCAGACGGAACCTACGACATCTACGATTACCGCGATCCCGGCGAGTTGCGCATCGACGCCGAGGCCGAAGCCATGGTCACCGGTCACGTCAAGACGGGAGCCATCAGCCAGGACCTCACCGCAGGCGGTATCGTCTTCTTGCGCAACGTGCAGCAGCCGGGCTTCTACACGGCCGCAAACCCCTATTCACAGGATGGAGTCGTGCAGGACGGCGCGGTGTACACCTACGTCGGCTCGGAAAATATCTACCAGTCCATCGCTCCGTTGCCCGCTCCTGGGACTCCCAATTCCCTCGAACCCACGCTCCAGTCCGCGGGCCCTCGCCGACTCTGGGAAGACAGTCACCAATCCTCCGGCGTCGTGCAGGATCGCGTGCATCTTCCAGCGCGCATCCAAATCGTCGCCGCCGGCCGCTACGATTCCCTGCGCGACCACAACTACTCGCTCTGGGCCACCAGCCCCACCACGCCGCCAACGATCACCGACAAACCCGTTTGGCTGCCGCAATTCGCCGTCACCTACAGCCCCATTGAGAACCTGACGCTGTACTCGAACTACGGCGTCATGCTGTCTCTCGGTCCGCAGGGGCCGTTCTGGACCGATAATGGCAGCCAATTTCTCGCGCCCTTCTTCACGCGCCAGGCTGAAGTCGGCGCCAAGTACGAGCCCGGCCAGCGCATCCTGCTCACAACTGCTCTCTTCCACATACGCGCGCCATTCTTCTATCCCAAAGTCATCGCGGCAGCCGACAGCTTTTGCCCCACCGGTTCCGCAGGCGATCTTTGCTTCGAGCAGGAGGGCCGCGAGACCCACGACGGCATCGAGCTCAACGCCGAAGGCAAGGCCGCCAATTGGCTGCGCCTGAACGGTTCGGCCGCTGCCATGAACGCGACCTCGGCTGACACAGGCACTCCGTCGTTCGACAACAAACAAGTCATTAACGTGCCGCACTTGCACACCAACGTGTTTGCCGACCTGACCGTGCCGCACATGTGCGGCCTGCACCTGATGCCGGGCTGGAGCTACACCACGCGCAAAGAAGCCACGCGCGACGACACGGTGAGCGTGCCCAGCTACAATCTCTTCAACCTGGGCGCGCGCTACACGCCTGGAGGCGAACAGGGCCGCGTCACATTCCACGTTTACGCCGACAACATTACGGACAAACGCTACTGGTCCGACACCGGCGCAAGTTATGGCGACACCTTTGTCTGGCTGGGCGCGCCGGCAACCGTACGGCTCTCCGCGCACTACACGTTTTAGCGGCAAGCTTCAGGCCTTGACTATGAAAGATTGAGTCGAGACCCCACGCGCAGGCACGATGGAGCTAAAAGCCATAGCTAACGGCTAAGGACTCATCATGAGCACCACGGCAAAAGCGCACGGTATGGACGGTACGCTGGTTGAACCCGACTGGCCTCCGCTCACTCTCGCCGAACTACGCGAGCTTCTCCGCTGCTTTCCCGCACTCGGCGAGCCAATCCGAATTCTCTCTGTGAGCCCGCGTCCCTTCTCCGCGGCTGGTGTCGTCGCTACGCGCAACGATTCGGGGGCCGAGGGCCGCATCTTCGTCAAGCGCCATCACCGCGCCGTGCGCGATCGCGTAGGTCTGCTCGAAGAACACCGATTCATCGCGCACCTTCTAGCTCACGGCGCCTTCATTCCTCGCGTCCTCGCCTCATCGGTCGGTGAAACCGCCATCCTGATCGGTGACTCAACCTATGAGGTGCATGAGACCCCCTCCGGCATCGATCTCTACGAAGACGCGATCTCCTGGACCCCCTTCCGTTCCTCGGCCCACGCGCATTCCGCGGGCGCCGCGCTCGCGCGCCTTCATCTTGCCGCGGAAAGCTTCTCAGCCTCACCCCGCAAGCTTCGCCCGCTCGTCGCCAGCTTCACCATCTTCGCCGCAGAAGACCCCGCTGCAGCGCTTCACCGTTATCTCTCCGCGCGTCCGTCACTGTGCACGCATCAAGCCGTCCACGCCTGCGCGGAGAAAGCGCTCGAGCTCCTCGCGCCCTTTTATTCCGACCTTGCACCGCTTCTGCCTTCGCTCGCCTCGTTCTGGACGCACAACGACCTCCACGCCTCGAATCTCTTTTGGAGCGATGCGGGCCCCAATGCCGATCTTTCGGCGCGCGCTACGGCCATCATCGACTTTGGCCTCGCCGACCGCACCAACGCCGTGCACGACATCGCTCACGCGATTGAGCGCAACATCGTCGAGTGGCTTGTCCTCGTAAACGATCCCGCGCACCCGGACGATGTGCCCATCCACTTTGACCATCTTCAAACGCTTCTCGACGGTTACGAGTCCGTACGCCCGCTTTCGTGCGAAGAATCGGCTGCGCTCGTCCCCATGACAGCTCTCTGCCACGCCGAGTTCGCGCTCTCCGAGGCCGATTACTTTCTCGGCATTCTGCATTCCGAAGAGAAGGCCGCCATGGCCTACGACGGCTGGCTTGTCGGCCACGCCCACTGGTTTCATGGCGCAGCCGGCTGTGCTCTCCTCAATGCGCTGCGCCGCCGCGCCGCACGACCTGCACAAGGGATGGCCCGGCCATGATCTGGACCGCCATCGCCGCCTACCTTGCTGCGCACGGACTTGAAGTAGCCGGCATGCTGGCCACGGTGCTCGGCATCTGGCTCACCACCAAACGCCTGCTCATCTGCTGGCCGGTCATCCTGCTTGCTGACTTTCTGTACCTCGCGGTCTTCTACCGGTCCAGGCTCTTCTCGGATGCGCTGCTGCAGGTCTTCTTCGTTGTGTTCACGGTCTACGGCTGGTGGAACTGGTGGCGCGGCGTACGTGCCGAAGGCGAAGTGCGCGTGGCGCCGCTCGGCGTGCAGGCCTGCATTGTGGCCCTAGTTGCGGGCGCTTTCGGCAGTTTGCTTCTGGGCCGCGCGATGCTCTGGCTCGGCGGCATACTGCACATTACCGTGGCATTGCCGCACCTGGATGCCATGCTCACTAGCTACTCGCTCGTCGCCAGCTGGTGGGGAGCGCGCAAGCACATCGCCAACTGGTGGCTCTGGATTGTCGTGGACCTGATTTACATCGGCGAATACATCTACAAGGATCTTCTGCTCACGGCCTTGCTCTACGCGGGACTCGTCGGACTCGCCGTTCTGGGCCTGCGCAACTGGCGCCGCGCGGCAGCTGAGTCCGGAGCTTAACTCGCCGCCTGCACCACGTTCTTCAGCGGTTCGCCGTTCATGTACCGCCGCAGTTCATCGGCGGCGGTGCGCAGCGCACGCGGCGCAAACTGCGGCGTCGACGCGCCCACATGCGGCGTGAGCAGCAGGTTCGGGCAGTTCCACAGGGGATGGCCTTCGGGCAAGGGCTCCGGCTCGGTCACGTCGAGCGCAGCGCGAATCCTCTCCTGTTGCAGCGCCTCAACCAGCGCATCCGTATCCACAATGGGTCCGCGCGCGGCATTCACCACGAGCGCGCCTTGCCGCAGCAGCGCGAGCTGGCGACGGCCGATCAGCCCGCGCGATTCCGGGGTGGAAGGAAGGATCAATACCACCACCTCGGCCTGCGGGAGCAGGCTGTCGAGATCGCCAACGGCGTGCACCATGGGTTCGGTGCGCGCCCGGCGCGCCACACGCAGCAGCCTCACGTCAAAAGGCGTCAGCAATCGCTCGATCTCCTTACCGATCGCGCCGTACCCCACCAGCAGCACCGTTTTGCCGGTCAACTCTTCCTGCAAAACCGGCGGATACATCGCGCGTTTGTCGCCAGTGATCGCCGCGTAGTGCGCGCTGGCTTCGAAACGGCGCTTCCACACGCCCGACCTCTGCATATCGAGAAACAAGGGAAAGTACTTCAGCATTGCCAGGATGGCCGCCAGCGTCCACTCCGCCGTGGGGATATTGTGCGCGCCATGCGCATTGCATATGGTTACGTGCGGCCCCACCGTCCCGGGAATCCACTCCGTTCCCGCCATCATCGAGAGCACCAGCTTCACGCCGTGCAGCCGCGGCCATACGCGCATGGCGCGCGTCGGATAGGGATCGGGAATCCAGACATCGATCTCGACATCGCGATCCATTTTGTCCGACACCGGGATCAGCTCGATCCCTTCGGGAAAATCGCGGAACAAATCGGCTGACAATACGGCTGGATATCCGATGCGAAGCATGTGGTTCTTAAGCCCAACCGGCCGCGGGCTCCTCGATTCCATGCTACTCCAGGCCTTGTCCCGCCATGCTCATGGCAGTCGCTTTCATTCACGCTCGCCAATCAGAGACGCGAAACGGGCCACGGAACGCCGGCCTTTCGGCCGCTAGTGTGCGGACAGCGGGACTCACACTGCCAGCATCTCTGTGTACACCGCCATCCCCACCACCGCATCGGCCCCCAGCGCATCCAGCGTGTCCACTTCCTGCTGGCTGCGAATACCGCCCGCCACAATGAGCTGCCGCTTTGTTAACTTGCGCAAACGCGCCGCGGTTTCCGCTGGAAAGCCCTGCATAGTGCCTTCGGTGTCCACGTGTGTGTAGAGAAACGCTGCGACGTAGGGCTCAAGCTGCGGAATCGCCTCGTCCGGAGTCAGCTCCACCTGCGCCTTCCAGCCCTTCACCGCAATGCGCCCGTTTTTCGTGTCGATCCCGGCCACCACGCGTTCTGCGCCCACGGCCAGGGCGAGCTCGGCCGCGAAGTCCGTGTTGACCGCGCCCTCCGGCGAGAACAGCGCTGAACCGATAATCACGCGCTTCGCGCCCGCTTCCAGTACCTGCTGCGCCCGCTCAATGGAGTGAATTCCGCCGCCGGCCTGCACGGGCAGCCGCCGGGCAATCTGCTCCACCAGCGTGGAGTTGTCGCCCTGCCGCATCGCGGCGTCGAGGTCGATCAACTGGACCAATGGAAATTTGGAAAACTTCTCGATCCAGTATTCAAAATCGTCGAAGGCCAGACGCAGCTTTTCGCCCTGCACAAGCTGCACAATGCGCCCGCCCATCAGATCGATTGAGGGAATCAGCATGGCAGCCTCACGGGAATGCCCGCCCGTCCCAGTTCTTCCTTGAGCGAGCGCGCGGTCTTTACGCCAAAGTGAAAGATGCTGGCCGCAAGCGCCGCATCGGCTTTGCCGCGCGTGAACACGTCCACAAAGTGGGCCACCGTTCCCGCGCCGCCCGAGGCGATGACGGGAATGCTCACCGCCTCGCTCACCGCCGCTGTCAATTCGCAGTCAAAGCCTGCGCGCGTCCCGTCCGCATCCATCGAAGTCAGCAGAATCTCGCCCGCGCCACGCTCTTCGGCCTCGCGCGCCCACTCGACGACGGTTCGACCGACGGGGCGCCGGCCTCCGTGCACGTACACTTGCGCCTCGCGCACCGGGTCTGCAGCCTTCGGATCGCGCCACGCATCGATGGCGACGACAACCGCCTGTGCGCCAAAACTGCTGCCGATGGCGCTGATGAGTGCCGGGTCGGCCAGCGCAGCGGAGTTGATGCTTACCTTGTCCGCGCCAGCCTCAAAAACTTGCTCCGCGTCGCGCGCCGACTTGATGCCCCCGCCCACGCAGAACGGCACAAACAGCTCGCGCGCCGTGCGCCGCACCGTATCGAGCAGCATCTGGCGGCCTTCGTGCGTCGCCGTAATGTCCAGCAGCACAATTTCGTCCGCGCCCTCGCGCGCGTGCCGCGCCGCCTGCGTCGCCGGATCGCCCGCATCCACCAGATCGACAAACTGCACGCCCTTCACCACGCGTCCCGCGTGCACATCGAGGCAGGCAATAATGCGCTTCGTTAGCATGAGTGTCCTTTCGCTTGCCATGCGAGAAAATTGCGCAGAATCTTCAGCCCCGTCTCGCCCGACTTCTCCGGGTGAAACTGCACTCCCATCACATTCCCGCGCTCCACGGCCGCCGCAAACGGTTCAACATAATGCGTCACCGCAGCGGTGTCGCGCGTGACCGGTCCCTTGTACGAGTGCGTGAAGTAGACGTACTCGCCCGGCTCAACGCCCGCAAGCAGCCGCGAGCCACTCCGCACTTCGAGCGAATTCCAGCCCACGTGCGGCACTTTTTCTGTGCTTTCGGCAAACCGCGTGCACGATTCCGGGAAATATCCGAGTCCTGCCTGCTCCGGCGCTTCGCTCGATCCAGCATAAAGCCATTGCATCCCCACGCAAATGCCAAGAAACGGCACGCCGCGCGCAATCGCCACGCGAATCGCGCCTGTCAGCCCTGTCTTGTCCAGCCGCTCCGTCGCTGCAAAGTGTCCCACGCCCGGCAGCACGATGCGCTCTGCGGATTCAACGAGCTTGAGATCGCCATCCGTCACGACCGCCTCCGCGCCCAGATGCCGCAGCGTCTTCAGCACCGAGGTCAAATTGCCGGCCTTGTAGTCGATCACCGTGACGCGCATAAGTTCTCCGGGGTCCCCGGCGAGCGATTTGTGCTCGCTGGGGCGGTCATAGCAGCCCCTTCGTCGAGGGCAACATTTTGCCCAGTTGCTTGTCGCGCGAGCAGGCCACGCGCAGCGCCCGAGCAAACACCTTGAAGATGGCCTCGACCTTGTGGTGATTCGAGCGGCCGTACATGGTCTTCACGTGCACATTGGCACGTGCGCCGCGGGCGAACCCCTCGAAGAAATCCGTTACCAGCTCGGATTGCAGATCGCCCACAAGCCGCGTGCGCACCTTCGTGTCCACGGCAAAGGCCGCGCGCCCACTCAGATCCACGGCCGCAATCGCCAGCGTTTCGTCCATCGGCATCAGAAAATATCCGGCGCGCAGAATGCCGCGCTTGTCACCCAGCGCGCGGTCAAACGCCTCGCCCAGCGCGATGCCCACATCCTCGACCGTGTGGTGCTGATCCACATCCAGATCGCCGTCGCACTTCAACGCAAGATCGAAGGCGCCATGCCGCGTGAACAGTTCCAGCATGTGATCGAAAAATCGAATGCCGGTGGAGATTTTGTACCGCCCCTGGCCCTCGATCGTCAGCTCCAGATCGATGCGCGTCTCGTTCGTGTTTCGCACAATCGTTGCGGTCCGCGCGACCGCGTTCTTAGCCGCCGCCCTGCTTTTCTTCGTTGTCATCCCTTCCCGCCTTCCGCGCGCAGCGCGGCCAGCGCTTCGTTCAGCGCCGCAACAGCCTGTCGCATCTGCTCGTGCGTTCCGATAGTAATGCGCACGCACCCGCCGCAACCCGGATCGCTGGAGCGGTCGCGGACGAGCACGCCTGCCTCGCGCATCCGCCGCACAAATTCCGCGTGCCGCGCGCCAATCTCGACCAGGACGAAATTCGCCCGGCTCGGCCAGCGGCGCACTCCGGCCGCATCGAGCGCCGCCTCGAATTCAGCGCGCGCCGCCAATACCTCGCCCACATACCAGTCGAGATACGCCACGTCTTCCATCGCCGGGGGCAGGCAAGCCAGCGCCAGCGAGTTTACGCTGTACGGCGAAAGCACGCGCCGCACCCAGCGCATCAGTTCCTCGGGACCAGCCAGCAGCCCCAGCCGCAACCCGGCGAGCCCATACGCCTTTGAGAACGTTCGCGCCACAACCAGATTGGGCAGCGTTCCCACAAGGTCGATCAGCGTCTCTCCGTAAAAATGAAAGTACGCCTCGTCGACGAGCAGCACTGCCTGCGGCGCGCGCCGCGCCAACTCGAGAAGCTGCGCGCGCGTGGCCGCCGAACCCGATGGGCTGTTGGGATTGGCGATCGCAATCACTTTCGTTCGCGGAGCGATCGCCGCAACCAGCCTATCGAACGGGAATTGCAAATCGTTCGCGGCCTGCACCGTCACCACGCGCGCATCCGTCGCCGAGGCGTAGACCTCGTACATGGTGTACGTGGGCACGGGCAGCAGCAATTCGTCGCCCGCCTCGATAAATGTCTCGAAGAGCACGTGAATCGCCTCATCCACGCCGTTGGTGAGCGCCGCCTGTTCTGCGCGCAGCCCCAGATGCGCGGCCACGATTGCCTCCACCGGCTCGCGTTCGGGATACCGCGTCAGCGCGCCGGCTGAGATTTGAGCAAGCGCCTGACGCACTCGCGGTGAACACTCCAGCGTGTTTTCGTTGAAGTCCAGCCGTAATGCATCGCGGCTGCCCAGCGGAGGGTGATATTCCTTCATCGCCTGCACACGCGCGCGCGGCGCGGGAACCACTGTCGTCGTTACCTCAGCCACGGGTCCCCCCTTGCGTACGTGCGGATGGCTTATTGCGGCGCGAGCCGCGGCTGCCCCACCGCAGGTGGCGCGTTCGAATCGCCTCTGCATGGCCGCTTAGTCCTTCCGCTTCAGCCAGCAGCGCAGCCTTCGGTCCCAACTTCTCCACGCCCTTAGCGGTGTACTCCTGCACGGTAATCAGTTTCACGAAATCATTCACGCTCAACCCGCCGCGCACCCGCGCCATGCCGCCCGTCGGCAGCGTGTGATTCGGCCCGGAGACGTAGTCGCCCATCGGCTGCGAAGACCAACGGCCGACGAACACTGATCCTGCATTCTCAACCCACGCCAGATCACTCGCCGCATCCACGGTCAGGTGTTCCGGCGCAAGGCGATTCGTGATCTCTCGCGCCTCCCCAATCGAACCCGCCACAATCGCCACTCCGTTGCGATTAAGCGCCTCGCGCGCCACCGCGTTGTTGCGGCTGCGCTCTTTTGTCTCGGCCATCACCGCCCGCGCCAGTTCTTCGCGCGTCGTCACAAACACCGCCAGCGCTTCCGGATCGTGCTCCGCCTGCGCCACCAGGTCGCTGGCGATGGCCGCTGCGTTGCCGCGCTCGCTCGTGACCACAATCTCCGTGGGTCCGGCCAGCATGTCAATGGAGCAGTCAAACGCGACCAGCCGCTTGGCTGCGGTCACGTAGAGATTACCCGGCCCCACAATCTTGTCCACACGCGGCAGGCTCGCGGTACCGTAGGCCAGCGCCGCCACGGCGTGCGCGCCGCCAAGACGATAGAACTCCTCGATCCCCAGCAAGTGCGCTGCAGCCAGCGTTTCCGGCGCGGGCTTTGGCGAAACAACCACGATGCGCTTCACTCCCACCACCTGCGCCGGAATCGCCGTCATCAGCAGCGTCGACGGCAACGGATGCCTTCCGCTCGGCACATAGCACCCAACGGACCCGAGAGGGCGTACCAACTGCCCGGTCGTCAAGCCTTCTGTGGTCGCATCACTCCACGATGCCGGCATCTGGCGCTGCGCGAACCCGCAAATCTGCGCAGCCGCCGTAGAAAGCGCGTCACGGAGCGCGGGGTCGAGCGCCTTCCACGCAGCGGCCATCTCTTCCTGCCTTACCCGCAGAGCGGCCACACCATTCTCCGGCGTGGCAAGCCCGTCGAACTTGGCCGCGTAGCGCAGTAGCGCGCGGTCGCCTTGCTTGCGCACATCGCTCACAATGCGCTTCACCGCGGGCAGCACCGAGTCCAGCGCCGCGCCACCGCGCCGTTCCAGTTCCGCCAGCGCCTCTGCCGCGGCCCGCGCATTTCGTCCTGTGGTCCGGATCAGCTTCATCGTTCGTCTCTCATCACAGCACTACTTTGTTCAGCGGATACTCCACAATTCCCGCCGCGCGCGCCGCCTTCAGCCGCGGGATCACGTCGCGCGCCACGCGTTCTTCCAGGATGGTGTTCACCGCGACCCATTCTGAATCGCTCAACTGCGAAATCGTGGGCGAATTCAACGCCGGCAGCACGGCCAGTACGCCCTCAAGGTCTTCGCGCTTCACATTCAGCATCAGCCCCACCTGCGCCTGCGCGTCGATGGCGCCGCGCAGCATGAGCGCAATCTGGCCGATCTTCTGCCGCTTCCACGCGTCGGCCAGGGCGGCCTTGCCGGCGATGAGGTGCGTCTCGCTCTCCATCACCGTGTCAATAATCTTCAGGTGATTGGCCTTCAGCGAACTGCCGGTCTCCGTTACTTCAATGATCGCGTCGGCCAGCATGGGCGGCTTCACCTCCGTCGCGCCCCAGCTGAACTCCACCTTCACATGCACGCCCTTCGCGGCAAAGTAACGCTTGCTCACCTCCACGAGCTCCGTGGCGATGATCTTGCCTTCCAGGTCTTCGGCCTTCTCATATCCGCTTGCCTCGGGCACGGCCAGCACCCAGCGCACCTTGCGGCGGCTTTGCTTGGCATAGGTCAGAGTGGTCACGCTCTCCACGTCCAGGCCGCTTTCGACAACCCAGTCGATGCCCGTGAGGCCCGCATCGAGCGCGCCGTGATCCACGTAACGCGCCATCTCCTGCGCGCGAATGAGCATGCACTCAATCTCATTGTCATCAATGGAAGGAAAGTAGGAGCGGCCGTCGGAGTAGATGTTCCAACCCGCGCGCTTAAACAGCGCAATGGTCGCGTCCTGCAAACTGCCCTTGGGAATTCCCAGTCTCAGCTTATTGGCCACGGTTCACCTCCCCGCACGCGAGCGCAATCGGCCGCGTAAAACAGCTCACTGTGCCCTCGTGGCACACCAAGCCGTCACCCTCCACCTCCACGCGAAACAGCAGCGTGTCGTTGTCGCAGTCGGTCGCGGCCGAAACCACGCGCAGCCGGTTGCCGCTGGTCTCGCCCTTCATCCACAGCTTCTGCCGCGTGCGGCTCCAGAAGGTCACAAAGCCGGTCTCCTGCGTCTTAGCGTAGCTGGCCGCATTCAGAAAGCCCAGCATCAGCACCTCGCCCGTGCGCGCGTCCTGCACAATGCCCGGCACGAGGCCATCCATCTTGTCAAAATCGATTCTCGTCGTATTCTCGCTCATCTTCCATCCTGTCCTGGGTTGAAATTTTTCTCCAAACACGAAAAAACCCACCAGCAGCATTCGCCGGCGGGCTTGGTATTTCTTTCCGATCTCTCTGGCCGTCTAATTCAGGCCATGGCAGTCCGCCGGCATGGTTGTCCCATGATGATGGCCGTGATGGCGGAGGTTCTGCATCTATTTCCAAGCTACGTGTAAATCCCCCGCGCTGTCAAATCCTTTTCTTGCCGCCGGTCCATGAGCGGGCAGAGAATGAATTCGTGCCTGTCCAAGCGCGATTCACGTTCGTTCCCCTGGCGATTCTGGCTTTCTGCCTTGCCTTCGGCGGGCGAGCCGCTCCGGCTGCTCCGCAATCGAGCTCAACACAAACCCCAGCGAAGACAAAACCTGTTCCGCCGCCCGAGGCGCGTGTCGACATCAACCACGCCAGCGCCGAGGAACTCGCGAAGGTTCCCGGTTTGACGCCAAGCTGGGCCGGCCGCATCGTGCGCTTCCGCCCCTATCGAACCAAGCAGGATCTGCTGGATCATGGCGTGCTCCCGAGCGATGTCTACGATCGCATCAAGGACTACATCATTGCTCATCGAGACGAGCAATGATCACAGCATTTCCCATTCTCCCTGCCGTTTTGTTTCACTTCTTCACTTCTTCACCCGTTCCCTTGTTCCCTCGGTCCCTGCTTTCGTTACACTGTTCACTGACAGGAGGCGCGCCTTATGCAAACCCGGATTCTGGGCACCACCATGCCGGTACTCGAAGTGCAATTGGATCCCAACGAATGCGTATTTTCAGAAAGCGGAGAGCTTTCGTGGATGACCGCCTCGATCCAGATGACGACACACACGCAGATGGGCGGGGGTGGCGGCCTTTTTGGCGTGCTCAAGCGCGCGGCCGCGGGCGCAAGCATCTTCATGACCGAGTACCGCGCGTTCCAGTATCCCGGAGCGGTGTCGTTTGCCACCAAGGTGCCGGGCCACATCGTGCCCGTGGAACTGGGCCAGGGGCCGGAGTACATGGTGCACCGGCACGGGTTTCTTTGCGCCACACCCCAGGTAACGATCTCCGTAGGCTTTCAGCAGTCGCTCGGCGCGGGCATCTTCGGCGGCGATGGATTCCTGCTGCAGCGCATCGGCGGCGCAGGCACGGCGTGGCTTGAACTTTCTGGCGAGCTCATCCAGAAGAACCTGGCCCCCGGCGAAGTGCTGCGCGTGCATCCCGGTCACGTGGGCGCGTTTCAATCGTCGGTCGGATTCCAGATCACCATGGTTCCGGGCATCAAGAACATGATCTTCGGCGGCGATGGACTTTTTCTGGCCGAGATGGTGGGCCCGGGCGCGGTCTGGCTGCAAACGCTGCCCATCTCGCGCCTGGCGCACCAGATCGGCGAATATCTGCCGCCCGCTCAAGCGCAGCCGGCGGCCGCCGCAGGCGTCGGCGGCGGACTCCTCGGCGGCATCGTCGGGTCCATATTAAGCGGGGGCCAGTAAGGATCGAATCGCATGACTGAGCACGCCCGGCAACCACAGAACGTCCGCGGACCCATCGTCTTTGCGTTCGCCCTGGCTTTGGCTATTTACCTGGCGTGGGTGGTCCGCGGACTGCTGGTCCTGCTCTACGTCTCCGCGCTCTTTGCCGTCGTGCTCACGCCGGTGGTGCGCGCCACGTCGCGGCTTCGCGTCGGCCGCTGGAAGCCCTTTCAGGGCTCGGTAGCCATCTTTATCCTTCTGCTGGCTGCCGCCGCCGCGCTCACAGCCTTCGGATTTCTCGCCTTCCCGCCCGTGATCCGCGACCTGCAGGCCCTCAGCGGCGAATTGCCCGCGCGCGTTCCCGCGCTGCTCCAAAAGTTTAAAGAGGTTCCATTCGCCGATCGCCTGGACCCCGCCGACGCGATCTCGTGGATTCAGGGATCGCTCAGCAGCGCGGCGGCTTATCTGTTGCTCTCGCTCAGGTCCTGGGCAGGCGCGCTCGTCCAGGTGGCCGCCGGCTTCGTTCTTACGCTTTACTTTATTCTTGAGGGCGACGCCGCTTATCGATGGTTTCTTTCGTTTCTCCCGCCGCAACCCCGCCAACGGCTCGACCAAACGCTGCAGCGCGCGGCCATCCGTATGCAACGCTGGCTGCTCGGGCAACTCAGCCTCATGCTGATTCTCGGCGTCGTCAGCACCATCGTCTTCCTGTCGCTCGGCGTCCGCTACGCCTACGCGCTCGGTGTGCTCACCGGCCTGCTCAACATCGTTCCTGTTCTTGGCGTCACCCTCTCGCTCGTCCTCGCCCTACTGGTGGCGGCCATCGACTCCTGGGGCCGCGTGCTCGGCGTCGCCATCTTCTTCATGCTTTGGCTGCAGATCGAAAACTCCTGGCTGGTTCCGCGCATCATGAGACGGCGCGTCGAGCTGCCCGCGCTCGCCATTTTTGCCGCTTTGCTACTGGGCTCCGCACTCGGAGGCATTGCAGGCGCCATGGTCGCAATTCCCACGGCCGTGCTGGTCTCCGTCCTGCTCAACGAATATCTGGTGCGGAACAACGAGGCCTGAAGTGCCGCTCCGGCGGCGAGGTTTCGATTACGGCGGTTCTCCTGCAACGATGAGCCATTTCGGACAGAATTCAAGGCGGCTTTTTTCCCGATGAAAAGCCACTTTGCGATTGTGCCTTGGCCTACACCTGCGGGAGACCCGCTATAGTGCACTATTTTTGGTGCAGCGGGGCAGAAATGCACTGTTTTTGGTGCGACCTATCGGAAGAAACCCGGTCTTTTCAGCTCAAAACCGGCAATTGGGGGTTACTCATGCGTTATGGGGGGTGCCCCTCCCGGCGCCTGAAAATAACTGCTTTAGAATCAGATGGTTGGCGCAAGTAAGGTGCGCTACCCGTCTGATTCCAAGGAACTTACCCGCAGATGTGTCTCCGCAAAGGAGTTAGAAGCAGGGAACAGGGATCAGGGATCAGAGAGTATGAGCCAGTTCCTACCGTTGCTGGGTTTATTGTGCGCGAAGAGACGGAAATTAACTGCAAAATGCAGGGAAATAGGGGCCAGGGACGTAGGGAATAGAAAAAACAATGACTTAGAGGATTGCCGGACGGAGTCGAGCGGGGGCGCGGGGCTTGACAACTCGAAGCAGGGGACAGGAACCAAGCCATCATAGCGAACCGCCCCGAGGGCGCCCGCCGCTCAGCGGAGATCCCGGGCAGAGCCGCTGGTAGTGGGTCAGTTTGAAATTCAGACGCTTGCACTCTGCGCCTCAAACGTCCCCACTTGAGCTATGCCTAGACGCTCAAGCAAAGGCCGCGATTTTTCCGTCAACGCTTTTCGAGTGGTAGAACAGGCCATCGGCGAGCACATGGACGGAACGCCGCTGGAAGAGCCAAATTCAGGAAAAAACCCCGCGGCGGTCGCGCTCGGCAAGCTAGGCGGCAAGAAGGGAGGAAAGGCGAGAGCAGCAAAGCTCTCGCCCGTAAAACGATCTGCAATCGCTAAGAAGGCTGCTCAGGCTCGCTGGAAGGGGTAGCAGGGAGTGGGACAAAATCGAGTTCCTGCTGACCACCGAATCGCTCCACAATCTTTTTTTCGTAGGTCCACCTGTCTGGTGATGATTCGCTCATCTCAAGTACCCGTCCAATTTGCATTCTCAGCGCACGCGCCCCGATTTCATTCAAAAACTGGAAGAGCTTCTTTTGTCTGTCTCCGTCTTTCGACTTGAGAGCTTTAAGTAGTTCATAGAGCTTTCCGTTGCTCTTTGCCAACGGGAAATAAACGTGCCTTACGGTCAGGTTCTTAAAAAGCCAAGGCTTCCCTCTTTCTGGAATGGGGATTTCATAGAGCTTGTGCCATGCCAGATAGAGTTCGTTTGGAAATTCACGCTCATATTTTCTGGCCTCCTCTTGGACATACGCCTTGAATGCATCAATGACTTCCTGTGCTGCGGGGTTGTATCCGGCGAGAGCCCATACAAGCCCTTTAATTCCGGCCTTTGCGGAAGCTCCCAGAATAATGTGTGCTTGCCTAGCTACGCGAGTCTGTTGACGATCTAACAGCCCTTTCGATTCCGCCTCGACGACCGCTTTGCACACATCTACAAGCAACGTCGCATCAGAGCCGTGGACTGCCACAGGTGGCTGCGCGCCTCCGGAAGACCATTGAAATCTAAGGGGTTGTGCGAGTTTTTCACGTAACTGCGCGCCTATGGTTCCTGTCATCGCCTTGCTTTCCAAAAAGCGCGGGAATGCATTGCCACGATTAGAGAGTCCAATCGCTCGACCCATGCCCTTCTGGCTGATAACGGCTGTTTTGTTGACATCATCAAGGACGTAGCATTCAACATCCACGCCAAACTCTTCCTTGAAAGTACCCTTCCGTATTGCCTGAATTGGCTTTTCTCCCCACCGCGCGGTGGCTGCTTTGACTGCAATCCCTTTTCGCTCTTCAGGAGAGAGAATCTCCGCCCTTTTCTTGCCGCCCTTGGCCCTCCCCTTGGGGTTTTCATCTGTCATTGTAAGCACCCTTTCTAGTGCGATGCTTGCATTGTGCTCCCTTTATAAGTAGAATGCAAGCATTATATAAAAAATAATGCTTGCATTTGCTAGGGCGGTCATGCATATCACGTCTGGAGCGTCGAAGAACTGGTAGCGCTGCTTCCCGAACCGGAACCCAAGAAGCGCGGCCCATACAAAAAGAGAGCGAAAGCACGGTAGAGCAGCTTTCCCGTTTGCTATTATTGTCAGCAGAGGGAAGTCTTCTCCTTTTCTTTACCATGCTGCTGAATTTCAACATCGACAAAGCAATAGCCGCTGCCGCCTACCTGATCGAGAGAGAGGGCGGAAAAGATGGCATGTTCATCTTGCTAAAGAAGTTATATTACGCAGATCGAATTGCTCTGATCAGGTGGGGTTCCCCAATCACCGGAGACAAACTGGCGTCCTTGGAAAAGGGTCCGGTCGTGAGTGGAATCTATGACTTGCTGAAAGGCAACGGAACCCAAAAGAACTTGGTCAAGTGGGATGATGCGATTCAACGCGCACACCTCACAATTTCGGTGCGAAAATCGCCCGATCAAGGTCTTCTTTCTGAGCGGGAAAAGCAGGTGCTCGAAGAGTCGCGGCGGACCATCAATGGGATACATGGAAGCGTGGCTGATTGGCTCCACAAGCACTGTCCTGAATGGACCGATCCGGGGCGCAGCTCCCGCCCAATCGACCCTAGCACGATTCTAAGGTTGGCTAAGAAGAGTGAAGAGGAGATTCGCAGCCTGGAAGAAGCAAACGAAGAGATACGCGTTTTGAGGCGTCTCGTCGCGGCTGAATGAGGCTCCTGTGCTCTCATGCAAATTGGCGATACATTTTATTGGAACGAAGGCGGACATCTTTGGGTAGTGATTTCCGATCCCAATATGCACGCTGGAGAGTTCATTGCAGTTAACCTGACCAAAGATTTATTCAGGTCCGGTAAGGACTGCGAATTATTGCCATCGGATCATCGATGGATTAAGGAAAAGACGTATGTCAGCTTTGGCGACGCTCTAAAAATAAACTCAAAGGAATGTCTAAGGTTAGAAAAGAGCATCACGGCTGGCACGATCAACAGGCATTTCCCTATGAGACCAGCAACTCTCCAAAAGATTATAGCCGCCGCTAAAAAATCCAAGGCGTTCGCACCCGCTTACCTTGCCTACCTGTGAAGTATCGGGAGAATTTCAGACTGACCCACTACCGAGCCGCTCAGCGGCGGCAAATGCGAACTAAAATCGAGAGAGATGTCCGATACGCTGTATTTGAGCCTTTGGTATCCGAATCTGCGCCTGGAGGCGCTGGCGGAGAAGCTGACCGCGGTGCTGGGCGCTTTTGCCGCACACGGCGGCGAGGCGAGGGTGTACTCCGCGACCGTGTGGCCGGTGAGCTGGAACGAAACGCCGGTCTTTGAGCGCGTGTATGGGCGCATGGGAAGCGGGACGGAGCGCGGTGTTGACCCGCGCCAAGCCGTGGAAGATGCAATGGAGCTGCTGCACGACGACTACGCCTACGAGTTCCAGATCGGCTGGAGCTTGTGGGAGCTGGAGGCGGGGCCGGGCGGAGTTTTGCCGCCAGGAAATACAACCGCAGATCCTTCGACTGCGCGGGCCGCCCGGAGTGCGGCCCTCTCCGCTCAGGATGACAGCTCAAAAGCGTTGAGCGAACTCGCTCAGGATGACAGGGACTCGTTTGATGCGAGCATCAGAGGCGGGACGCTAGTGCAGTTTGATGCACGCTGGGCACGCGCACCGCGCCTGGTTCGTGTCACCGGCTATGGGCCGCTCTTCGACGAGGGCGCATACGAGCAGGATGGGCACATCCGCATCGACTTCGGCCCGGACTCGCCGTTTCTTGAGGAGGATGCCGATCTGGACCAGGTGGGCGCCAGGCGCGTGGAAGAGAATGTGCGGCAACTGGTGGAACTGGCGGCGGCCGTGGAGAAGGCGTCGGGCGCGACGGCGCGCCTGTTGTGGAGCGAGCTGGGAGAAAGCCTTGCGCAACGGCTGGCGGCGCGGCTGGGAGCGAGGAACTGAGGAAACTTTGAACAAACAGCCCACGTTCCCTCAGGGGCTGAAGCCCTCCATTCCTTTCGCTGCAATTGCGGCACGGCTGAAGCCGTGCCCTTTCAAAACGTTGAATTGCTCAGAGGATTGGTAAGCCGTGCGCTTTACGATCGAGCGAATCCGGACGCTGGTACTGGTAGCGGCAGTGGTGCTGCTGGCGGCGCTGGGAGTGTTTTTGGTCAGGGCCAGGTGGAAGAACCTCCTGAGCCGGCACGATCTGCCGCAGCGGCTGGCCCGGAACATCGAGCAGGAGGCTAGCGGGTACACCTTCGTTCACGCCCTGGGCGCGCACTCGCAGTACAGGATTCACGCTTCGAAGGAAGTGGAGCTGAGAAGCGATCGCGTTGAGTTGCACGACGTGCAAATCGATCTCTACGGTGAAGACGGCAGCCGCATCGACCGGATTGCGGGCGACACCTTTGAGTATGACCAGAAGAGCGGGCTGGCCACGGCCCAAGGGCCGGTGGAGATGCTGCTGACGCGGCCGGCGGCGAGCGCACAAGCGGCAGCGGAGGCGGCGGGCAAGGCGAAGGGTCATCTGATGGCGGAGGCCGGGGCAGTGACCGGGTCCGCGGGGCAGATTGACGTAAAGACCAGCGGCGTGACGTTCGACCGGAACAGCGGGCTGGTGACGACGGCGCAGCGGGTGAATTTCTCGCTGACGCAGGGATCGGGAAGCGCCATGGGAGCCCGGTACGACTCGCAGAGCGGCAGCCTGACGCTGGAGCAGGCGGTGGAGCTGACCACGCACCGCGGCGGCGATGCGGTGCAGATTCATGCGCAGCACGCGGAGTTCGACCGCGGCGCGCGGACCTGCCGGCTGCGCGCGGCCGAGGCGGATTATCACGGCGGAGAGGCAAACGCGGCTCAGGCCACGATTCTGTTCCGCGAGGACGGGTCGGCGGAACGGCTGGACGCGACGGACGGCTTTACGCTGGCGACCGCAACCGGCGGGCGCCTGGCGGCGCCCGTGGCGCGGATGGACTTTGACGAGCACAATCAGCCGCGTCATGGCCACATGGAGGGCGGCGTGACCATGAGCTCGGCGAGGGAGGGCCGCACGATGCACGGAAGGTCGCCCACGGCGGAACTGGAGTTCACGGCCCAGGGTCTGCTCAAAAGCGCGCATATGGAGCGCGGCGTGGCGCTCGAGAGCGAAGAAACGAGCGGCGAGGGCAAGGGGCAGGGCGCGGCGCTCGAAGTGAGCCGGACATGGCGCTCGCCGGTGGTGGACATTGACTTCGGCCGGCTGCGGGGGACGGGCAAGGGGCAGGTGGAACCGAAAACGATGCGCGGCACGGGCGGCGTGGCGATTACCAGCGAAATCCGGCGCGGGAACGGGGCGGCGACATTTGCAAAGATGACCGCCGATGAGGTGGCGGGCGCCTTCGGGCCGGGATCGACGCTGCGCGCGATGACCGGCGTGGGCCACGCTGGGGTGGAGCAGACGACGGCCACGGGAACCCTGCAAACCGCGAGCGGCGACCGGCTCATAGCGCAATTTGAGGAGAACAGGGGTCAGGGATCAGGGATCAGGGATCAGAAAGGCGGCCAAACAGGGAGCAAGGGAGCGAGGGAGCAAGGGGACAAGCGCGGTGGAAACACGCGAAGTGGAGGCGGAGCGGCGGGCGCTGCCGAAGTACAATCGGCGGAACTGGACGGGCATGTGGCGCTCGTTGAGCAGCCGGCGGCCAAGCCCGGCGCGCAGCCGCAGCCGCCGATGCATGCGACGGCGGGCAATGCGGTCTATGAAGGCACGGGCCAGTGGCTGCACCTGACCATCCATCCCCGCGTGGAGGATGGCGGGCTGGAGTTGACCGCGGACAAGGTGGATGTGTCGCAGCAGTCGGGAGATGCCTTTGCACACGGCAACGTAAAGGCGACGTGGACGGATACGGGAGCGGGCGGCTCCGGAGAAGAGAATGGCGCAGCAAGCAGCGGCGAGGGCCAAGGGGAATTGACTCTGGGCGGCAAGGGGCCGGCGCACATGATTGCGGCGGATGCGCAACTGAATGAGTCGACGGGCGAGGCGACGTTTCGCGGACATGCGCGGCTGTGGCAGCAGGCGAATTCGGTGGCCGGCCCGGTGATTACGTTAGACCAGCACATGCAGACGCTGGCGGCGCGAAGCAGCGATCCGGCAGAGCCGGTGAGGGCGGTGCTGCTGAACGCAAGCGGGGCGGGCGCAGGCAGGAATGCGGCGCAACCAGCAGGGCAGACGACGGAGAACAATGCGGGCGCAAAACCTGAAGACGCCTCGGTGGTCCGCGTGCGCGGGGGCGAGCTTTGGTACTCCGATGCCGAGCGGCGCGCGGTGATGCGCGGTGGAGCGCTGGGGGCAGTGGTTGCCGAGACGGGCAGCGCAACGTCGTCTTCCGATGCCGTGGAACTTCGACTGCTGCCGGCGGGAAATCACGAGGGAAGCGGCGGGCAGGCCCAGGTGGATCGCATGACGGCGACGGGCCACGTGGCGCTGACCTGGCAGAACTGGCGTGGAACCGGGGAGCAACTGGTGTATTCCGGCGCAACCGGGGAGTACGTGCTATCGGGCGCCGCCGCGGCGTGGCCGAAGATGACCAATCCCGAGCGGGGAACCGTGACCGGCGAGGCTTTGATTTTCCATGGCCGCGAGGATAGCGTCAGCATCGAAGGCGGCGGGCGCGAAACCAGAACCGAGACGACCGCTCCGGAAATGCGCGGAAAGTAACGGCGGAATTCGCGCAAAACCAGAGCGATTGTGCCGTATTTTGCTGATTTCAAAGTCTCCGCTCGCTCCGCTCCGCGGACGAGGGTCAGTCCGTGGGAACCCCGGGACGGCCGCATCGACTTGAGCGTTGCGGTTGCGGGATACTGATACTCTGGTTTTGCGGTAAGCCGGCGAAACGAATGCAAACACTGATTGCCGAGGGAATCGGCAAGAGCTACAAGCGAAGGCAGGTTGTGAGGGACGTCAACCTGCGAATCTCCCGCGGCGAGGTGGTGGGACTGCTGGGGCCGAACGGCGCCGGCAAGACGACCAGCTTTTACATCATCGTGGGGCTGGTGCAGCCGGAGAGCGGGCGCGTGCTGGTGGACGAGACCGACATCACGCGGCTGCCGATGTATCTGCGCGCGCGCAACTTCGGCATCAGTTATCTTCCCCAGGAGCCTTCGGTGTTCCGCAAGCTCACCGTGGAGGAGAACATCCTGGCGGTGCTGGAGGCGCAGCCGCTGGGCAACCGGGAGCGGAGGACGCGGACGGAGAAGCTGATCAACCAATTGAACCTCGGCCACATCCGCACCACGCGCGGCTACGCGCTTTCAGGCGGCGAGCGGCGGCGCGTGGAGATTGCGCGGGCGCTGTGCATCCAGCCGAATTTTATTTTGCTCGACGAACCGTTCAGCGGCATCGATCCGATTGCGGTGCTGGAGCTGCAAAAGATTATCTTTGACCTGAAGGCGAGCGGCATCGGCGTGCTGGTGACGGACCATAACGTGCGCGAGACGCTGAGCGTGACCGATCGGGCGTACATTATTGCCGAGGGGCGGATTTTCCGCGCCGGGACGCCGCATGAGCTGGGCAATGACGTCGACGTGCGGCGCATTTACCTGGGCGAAGGGTTCTCGCTGGGCTAAGGCGCTGGACGGTGGACGGAAAGCGGGCATATCCTATTTGATCCTGGCGGGGGCGCGTCTCCCCCGGCGCTAAGAGATTGATACATAAGTGCCGGGGCGGGAAGGTAACCGATTCGGGAAAAATGACGCGAATGGGTGATTCGATTCGAGGCATTTTCTGCATTAAGCTTTTCTCGCACGATTAGACTCGGTTTGAGTCAAATCGGGAAAGAACGCATCGATGCCGCTGCTGCAACCAAGATTGAGTCTGAAAGTGGCGCAACGCCAGGTCCTGACGCCGGGCCTGATGCAGATGGTGAGCGTTCTTGCCTTGAATAAGCTCGAGCTGAAGGAGATGATCGATGCCGAGATGGTGGAGAATCCGGTCCTGGAGGAGATTGACGAGACGGTTCCGATGCTGGATCAGGTGGCGGGCCGCGAGGAGCGGCTGGAACGCGGCGCAGAGGAGGCAGCCGCGCCGCCCAAGGATGTCTTCAGCGAGATCGATTTTGGCTCGTACTTCCAGGAGTATCTCGACCCCGGCTATCGCACGCAGCCGGAGTACGAAGAGAATGAGAGGCCCTCGTTTGAAAACTTTCTCTCCCAGCCTACGACTTTGTCCGATCACCTGGCGTGGCAGTTGGGAGCTCTGAGCCTGGATGCGAAGCTGCATGAGGCGGCCGAGTTCGTGGTGGGCAATCTGGACGAGGATGGATACCTGGCAGCAAGCGAAGAAGAGCTGGCCGCGGCGTTCAGTCCGGCGCCGCGGGATGCGGCAGCCGGCAACGGGCACGAGCTGGACCAGGCCGCAACGCTCGATTTGGTCCGTCGCGCCCTCGCTCTGGTGCGGCAGCTCGATCCGGCGGGCGTGGGTGCTCGCGACCTGCGGCAGTGCCTGGCCATTCAGATCGCGGCGCAACAGCACGAGTTCCGCCATTTGTACGGGAAGGCGGCCGGCGAGACGGGCGTCCAGGAGAATGGCGATCCGCCGCAAGACCCGCATAGGGGCTTCCGCGCCGAGGCCGAAGCCAAAATCGACGAGCGGCGGCGCGCGATGGAAGTAGCAGCGCTGATTGTGGACCGGCACTTGCCTCTCCTGCAAAAGCGCGACCTGAAGGACCTGGCGCGCGCGGCGCAGGTGACCGCCGTAGAGGCGCACGCGGCGGTCGAGTTTATCCGCACGCTCGATCCGCGCCCAGGGCGCATGTACAACCGCGAGCAGGCGAGGCTCATCGAGCCCGATGTGTTCTTTGTGAAGCGCGGCGACGAGTGGGTGGTCACGATGAACGAAGAGGACCTGCCCAGCCTGCGCTTGAGCCAGCGCTACCGGCGCATGCTGGTCTCGGCCGACACCGACAAGGAAGTGAAGGAGTACGTGAAGGAGCGGTTCCGCTCCGCGCTGCAACTGATGCGCAACATCGCGCAGCGCAAGAGCACGATATTGCGCACCTGCGAAGTGATTGTGCGGCGGCAGCAGGAGTTCTTCGAAAAGGGCGTGGAGGGGCTGCGGCCCATGATGATCAAGGAAGTGGCCGAAGAGATCGGGGTTCACCCCTCGACGGTAAGCCGCGCCGTCTCCAATAAGTACGCGCACACGCCGCAGGGCGTGCTGGAGCTGCGCTTCTTCTTCGGCGAAGGCGCCAACGGGCCGGAGGGCGCGGATACGCCGCTCGTGGTCTTGAAACGCAAAGTCCGCAAGCTCATCGAGGAAGAAGATCCGCGGCATCCGCTGACCGACGACCAGCTTGCCGCCGTGCTGCAAGAGCATGGCATTCAGCTCACCCGCCGCACCGTGGCCAAGTACCGCGAGGACATGAACATTCCCTCGACGCACCAGAGGCGAAAGAGGGACTAGAGGCAGCTTCCAGATCTTATCCGCCAGTTCCGTAACTCCGCAGCCCTGAAGAGATGTGATTCGGGCCTGTTCCGGCTCCGATACTGCCTCGAAGGAGAGTCCATATGGGCGATCTCGGCCGAGGACGCACGGCACAACAGCTTCTGCTGGCAACTCTGGGAATCCTGTGCCTTTGCGCTTTGCCAATCCGCGCGCAGGTGTCAGGGGAACCAATGCCCGTACCCGAGCTAATGCCGATGCCAATGCCGGCGCCCATGCCTGCCCCTGCTTCGATGCCCGCGCCAGAGCCAATCCCCATCCCGGGCCCCAACGCTGAAATCGACTTCGAGACGACCAGACCACTTGCGGAGTTGAAGGCCGATCTGGCACGCGCAGAAGCAGCGCAAGACAAAGGGGCCATCGCGCAGTGCCTGATCGTATTGGCTGTTCAGTACTTCTATCGCGGCGAGAATCATGAGGCGCTGGCTCAACTGAACCGGGCATTGCCGATGGTGCGTGGCATGGGCAATCGCAGCGCAGAGCCAGTGACCCTTTACATCCTGGGTATGGTCAATGACAGTTTGGGCCGGAAACAGAATGCGCTCGACTCACTTAGCGCCGCCCTAGCCATCGAACGTGAAACGGGCAACACCACGCTTGAAGCTCAGACGCTCGATCAGATCGGCATGGTGTATTACACGATGGGCGAGCAGGACCACGCACTCAGCACCTTTAACCTCGCAATCGAGCTCGCAGGACCGCTCGATGATCGTCGCATCGAGGCCGCGATATTGGATGGTATTGCCTTGGTGGAATACACGCGAGGCGAGGAAGAGACCGCCCAGGAGGACCTGAGCCGGGCAATGGCAATACAGAACGCCGCAGACGACGACAGGGGGCGAGCTGCCACGCTGACAGCGATGGGCCTGGTCTACACCTATCTTGGCCAGCAGGATCAAGCCCTGGATAGCTTCAAGGAGGCTCTAACCATCGAGAAGAAGGCCGGGGACCGACGCGCTGAGGCAGCCGCCCTGAACAATATTGGCTGGACCTACGATGCGAAGGGCGATAAGCAGCGGGCGCTCGACTATCTGAACCAGGCGCTGCCAATGCAGGAGGCAATAAGAGACATTGCAGGAGAGGGGTACACGCTGGACAGCATCGGTTTGGTTTATCAGCATCGCGGCGAGTATCAGAAGGCGGTGGATACATACATGCGAGCATTGCCGATTGAGCGTCAAGCCGGCGACCGCGATTGCGAGGGCAACTCGCTTTGGGGCATTGGCGATGCGGAGCGAAAACTCGGCCGGATGAGCGACGCGCTGCGCGACGGACTGGCTGCGCTCTCTCTGGCGCGTACAATCGGCGACTCCGATTTGCAGGGCCGTGTGGAAAATTCTCTCATGCGCTATTTTCGAGGGGCGCATCAGGATGAAACAGCGATTCTTTTTGGGACTGACGCGGTAAACCAGTTCCAACGAGCGCGAAGGAATATTTCAGGACTCGGCCGTGATGTGCAGGCTACGTTTGTGCAGTCCAAAGCGGAGACCTACCGTGAACTGGCCGAACTGCTCATGGAAAGTGACCGCCTTGGCGAACGCCTGGGTCAAGCAGAACAGATTCTGGATCTGCTGAAAGAACAAGAACTGAGAGAAGTCGTCCGCGGCGAGGCTCCGAGCAGCTCGGCTAAAGTCGCGCCGCTGGCGCTGACGACTGCACAGACGAAGGCTGAGGCAGAGTTGACGGTACCCGAGACGACTGCCGAGGGTCTCGCCAGTCAGAGCATCGAGTACGCGTCGCTCGTGGACAAAGAGCAGCCCACACCCCAAGAAAAAGCGCGATTGAAGGCGCTCGACGCTCAGATTGAAGTGGGCAATGCGGAGATTGACGCCTTCTTTGAGAAGACGCTCTTCCCCGAGCTTGTATCTGCCGTCGGAACGAAACGAGCAAACGATTTGATGAGTGACGAGGAATCGCGTGTCAGCGGACTACAGAATTCCCTGTTGGCACTGGGCCCGGACGTCGTGGGCATCCGGTTGCTGTTTGGGGAGCAACATGTTTACGCGCTCGTGGTTACGGCACGGGCGCGGAGGAAATTCGAGCTGAGCGCCGAGCCTGCTGCGCTGCGCGAGAAGGTCCTGCAGGTGCGCGAGGAACTTCGCACTCCTGTTTCCGACCCACGCCAGCACCTTGAAGAGCTATACAAGATCATCGTCGCTCCCCTGGAGCCTGAATTGACTGATCTGGAAACACACAGGCAGCCAAGCGGCCGGGCGCCCACGTTGCTCTGGTCCCTCGATGGCGCAGTACGATACCTGCCCATGAGCGCCCTATATGACGGCAAGCGATATCTTGCGGAGCGATTCAACAACGTATTGGTGACACCTGAGAGTTATGCCCATCTCGCGGATCGGCTGGAATCAGGCAACGCCACACCCCAGGTGCTTGCGATGGGATTAACGAAGAGCTATGGCGGGCTTCCGGCACTTCCGGGCGTCATGCCAGAACTGGAGGCCGTGGTGCGCGACCCGGCCATCACCGCCTCACACGGACCGCTCGAGGGCAGGCTGTTCTCGGATGAACAATTCACTCTCGACGCAATGAAGAAGTTTCTCGGATCAGGCAAGAAATTCTCGGTGGTGCATATTGCCAGTCATTTCGTCGAAAACGACACCAACGGGCAGGAGCCCTACCTGATGATGGGCGGTGACTCCGAGCCAAGTCCGGACGGATTTGCGCTCACGCTGTCGAAACTGCAAAGGTCCACACTCAGCTTTCATGGAACACGGTTGCTGACTCTCTCAGCATGCAGCACTGCGATCGGTAACACTCGGGGAGATGGTATGGAGGTGGAGAGCCTTGGGATGGTTGCCCAGGGAAAGGATGCAGAGGCTCTCCTCGAGACGCTCTGGGATGTGAATGATGCCCGCACGAGCCAGCTGATGAGTGACTTTTACGCGCGCTGGGCCGCACAACCTGGTTCAGGCAAAGCGGAGGCTTTGCGCCAAGCTCAGCTTGCGTTTATTCGCAGCGCTCCGACACCAGGGAGCAAGGCAAATGATCGGGGTTTTGTGCTTCCGCCTCCCGAAAGCACCGCTCAGCGAACAGCCAGCTTTGCGCATCCGTACTATTGGGCGCCTTTCGTGTTGGTCGGCAACTTCCAATAGCTGAGAGCCCACGAATCTCGCTTTGAAATCGAGGGCAGCGCGGCATTCCCCTCGCCGGAAACAAGCCAGAAGACAAGAGCCGACAGCTTGAATCTCGTCTTTACAACGTCACACTGTTGTTCATCAGCGTAATCTCCGGAACATCTCCGTCGCACTCGACGGTGACGGTCGTGCCTTTCAGGTCGGCGTTGGCGGGGCGGGCGAGCGTGTGTTGTGAGCGTGAGGGCACAGCCGCTACATCGCCTCGGGGCTCTCGATGCCGAGCAGCGCGAGCGACGCAACGAGCTCGCGAAGGGTGACGGCGGCAGTGGCCAGCAGAAAAGTCTTCCGCGCCGGGTCTTCTTCCGTGAGGATGTGATGGCGATGGTAGAAGTTGGCGAACTCCTGCGCGAGCTGGAAGGCGTGCTTGGCGAGATAGGCGGGCTCGGAGGTGGCGATGCACTGGTCAAGGATTTGGGAACGGCGGCCGGCGCGGAGCCACAAAGACCAGATGTCCTCGTTGGCTTCGCCGGAGAGATAGCCGGCGAGAGTGGAAACCTCAGGGGCTAAAGCCCCCTCATCCTTTGCGGTCTCTACGGCACGACTGAAGTCGTGCCCTTTCAAAACGCCGAACAGTCGGGCGAAATCGGCGAGCACCGCTTCGGGCGTGGTGTTTCCCTTGCGGAAAATGTTGCGGATGCGGACGACGGCGTATTGAATGTAGGGGCCAGTTTCGCCCTCGAAGCTGAGCGCGTCTTTGAAGTCGAAGGCAATGACGGAGTTGCGCGTGACCTTGAGCATGAAGTAGCGCAAGGCGCCGATGGCGATCTGCTCAGCAATTTTGCGGCGGACGGGTTCGGGGCTTGCGGCCTGTTTTTCGTCGACGAGTGGCTGAACGGAGGCGATCAGTTTGTCAATCAGGTCGTCGGCTTTAACGCCGAAGCCCTTGCGGCCGCTCACCTCAATGTACGGCTTCGTCTTGTCCTCATCGGAGATGCTGTAGCCAAGTTCTTCCGCGCAGCGGGGCGTGAGCGCGACCATTTCGTAGCTGAAGTGAGTGGAACGGTCGGCCTGCGCCCCGAAGCCCATGCGGAGCAAGGCATAGAAGACATTAGTCTGCGGATCGGCCTGGCGCGAATCTATGACGTTGTAGATGACCGTTGCACCGCCGAAGTTCGGGTGGTTTGCTTCGCCGTGTTCCGCCGAGATCCAGCACTCGTGATCGGGATAGGTGAAGAAGCGTTTGTAGCCAAAGTCCTTGCCGAGCAGTCCGAACTTCCAGAGGTGGTAGGCGATGTCTTTGCCGACGTAGGTGACAGTGCCGTTGGAGCGGACGATGACTTTGGCGTCTTCGTCGGAGACCTTCGGGCTGTCCTGGTTTTGGATTGATTCATTGGGAGAAGAACCCGCGCGGGACATGACCCAACAGCCTTTGTTCTTGCCCTCGTTCTCGAGGTAGAGTACGCCGGAGCCCTTGAGCTTCTCGAAGGCGGCTTCCCAGAACTTGAGGTGAAGAATTTCGCTTTCGCGAGGGAGGAAGTCGTACTCGATGCCGAGGCGCAACATAGTCTCGAGATGGCGGCGCAGGACGGCGGTGGAGATGAGGTCGGCGATTTCGGCTGAGTCATTGTTGCCTGCCTCAATCGCGTGCAGCGTATCAAGACGGACCTGTTTACGTCTCCTAACTTCTTCCTCGTTCTGTTCAGTCGTTTCAAGAGCCATGTACCAGACGTTTACTCTGGCGTATAAGTCCCAGCAGTAATAGTCAATCCAAACCTGCTTGTTTGATGGATCCTGCTGAGATAGTTTTTCCAAATAGGCGAGGAGTTTCTTGACTCCGATTAAGGTGTGCTGTTCACCTGGCAAAAGATCTGGGGCGTCCTCATATTCCAAGTTCAATAAGGCAACGACAATATCGGCGACCTGGACGCCGGTGTTGTCGATGTAATTTTGTACATCGACCTTGTAGCCGGCGGCGCGGAGCAGGCGGACAAACGTGTCGCCAAGGATGGCGTTGCGCAGGTGGCCGATGTGCGCGGCCTTGTTGGGATTGATGGATGTGTGTTCCACGAGCACGTGGCCTTGCGCGGGCGGCGGAACGCCTTCGGCCCCAACCATCAAACGAACAGCAGCGGCGCGGTCGAGGTAGGCGTTGATGTAGCCGGCTCCGGCGACCTCGAATTTGGCGAAGCCATCGACGGGGCCGAGCGCGGCGACGATCTCCTGGGCGATGATCTTTGGAGCCTTGCGGAGTTTGCGGGCCAGCTCGAAGGCGATGGGCGTGGCGATCTCGCCGAAGCGCAGATCGGGCGGCGTCTCCAGAGGGATGGAGCCGATTTCGAGATCGTATTTTTCTTTCAGGACGGCGCGAAGGCTACGGCCAAGCCGCTTTTCCAGTTCCAAAACCACGCTAGAACCTCAAAAAATCCTTGATTTTTCTATGTGATTTTATCATCCGTGACGCCGCAGCCTCACACACGGCGGCGCGGAGCGGCAAGCATAGCCGCGGCCTGAAGCGCAGGCGCGCGATGCCGTAAGATGGAATTGAACGCTCCTTTTGTGGTGAATCCAACGTTTGTTGAAAGCAACCGCAGATCCTTCGACTCCCTCGCTGCGCCGTTCCGGCTTGCGCGGTCGCTCAGGATGACAGTGCGGTTGTCGATTGAATCCCGGATTCAAGACACAAGCGTTCAGCTGTATTTGACCGCGAACGGAATGCGCTCATCATGACCGAATCAGATTCGAAGCAAAACCCGAATTCGGGCTCGCATCCAAACCGTTTTTATCTGACCACGCCGATTTACTACGTGAACGCGCGGCCGCACCTGGGTCATGCGTACTCGACCATCGTGTGCGACGCGATTGCGCGGCGCAAGCGGGCGCTGGGCATCGAGACGTGGTTTTTGACCGGCACCGACGAGCATGGGCAGAAGATCGAGCGCTCAGCTAAAACTGCCGGGTGCACGCCGCAGGAGTTCGCTACGAAGATTGCGGGCGAGTTCCGCGGATTGTGGGACCGGCTGGGGCTGACCTACGACGACTTTATCCGGACTACCGAGGAGCGGCACAAGCGCGGCGTGCAAAAACTGTTCGCCACGCTACGCGACAAGGGCTACATCTACAAGGGCTCGTACACGGGGCAGTACTGCGTCTCCGACGAGCTTTATGTAGACGGCCCGCCAGGGACGCCCTGCCCCGATTGCGGGCGCACGACGGAGACGGTGAGCGAGGAGAATTATTTCTTCAAGCTCTCGGCCTTCGAAAGGAAACTGCTTGAGTTTTACGAGGCGAATCCCGGGTTCATGGGGCCGGAGTCGACGCGGCGCGAGGTGATCTCGTTCGTGCGTGGCGGACTCAAGGATCTTTCTGTAAGCCGGACGAGTTTTTCGTGGGGCATTCCGGTTCCGGGCGACGAAAAGCACGTGGTGTACGTGTGGCTGGATGCGCTGGCAAACTATATTACTGCTCTTGGATATGGCTCGGAGACGCCTGAAGACAAGGCGCGCTTCGAGAAGTTCTGGCCGGCGGACATTCACCTGATCGGCAAAGAGATCAGCCGCTTCCACTGCGTCTACTGGCCGGCGTTCTTGATGGCGGCGGGGATTGAGCCGCCGCGCTCGGTGCGGGCAAACGGTTGGTTGCTCTTCGACCAGGGCAAGATGTCGAAGTCGCGCGGCAACATTGTGCGTGCCGAGACGGTTCACGACGTGCTGGGCGCGGATGCTCTGCGGTACTTCCTGCTGCGCGAAATTCCCTTCGGGCAGGACGGGAATTTTTCGTTCGACGCGCTGGTGCAGCGGTACAACGGCGACCTGGCCAACGGCTACGGCAACCTGGTGAGCCGCGTGGTGAACATGGTGCACAAGTACTTTGGCGGGGTTGTGCCTGAGGTACCCGAGAAGACGTGGGGCATTCCAACTCCAGATGGGACAAGTCCGCTATTCCAAGAATTCATAGGTGCGCAGAGTCTACAAGAACGAGCAAAGTTCACCGTCGGGCAATTTGGCTTGAGATTCGAAGAATTGAACTTCTCGCAGGCGCTAGAAAGCCTGTGGATGATGGTGGCGGAAACCGACGGCTACCTGACCGAGAATGCACCATGGAAGAAGCCGGCGGAGCGCTCGGACGCGGAGCACACAGCGTTACAGGCACGCGTGCTGGCCACGGCTGCGGAGGCGATTCGCGTGATCACGGCGCTCGCATATCCCGTTGTGCCGGACGCGGCGGCGAAGGTGTGGCGGCAGCTTGGGTTGGGCGAGATAACGGACGCGGCGAAGAGCGGATTCTTGAAGGACCTCGCGTGGGGCGGGTTGAAGGCGGGGACGAAGTTCGGCGAACCCGCGCCGCTGTTTCCGCGCGCGGAGAAGGACGCGATGGAACGTATGCAGCGTCTTGAGGACGAGAACAACCGCAGTGCCGTGGAGGCTGCCGGCGGACAAGAAAGCGAAGCGAAGCGGCCCGCGGCAAGCGCGGCTCCGGCGATTGCTGCCGAGAAGGCAACCGAACAAAAGACTCCTGCCGCTGCGGCAAGACATGCAGCGCCGGTGGCCGCAAAAGCTCCGGCTGCGCATGCTTCAACACCGCTGGCCGCGCCAGCGCAGACAAGCGTACCGGCTGCGACGCAAGGTACTAGAGAGAGTCCGGTCGCCGCGCCGCAGGAACCGCAGCACATCACGATCGACGACTTTGCCAAGGTGGAGCTGCGCGTGGCGCAGATTCTGGTGGCCGAGCGCGTGCCGAAGGCCGACAAGCTGCTGCGTCTGGAAGTCGACCTGGGCTACGAGAAGCGGCAAATTCTGGCCGGGATTGCGCAGCATTACGAGCCGGAGAAGCTCATCGGCCGCAAGATCGTGATTGTGGCGAACCTGGCTCCGAGGAAGATGCGAGGACTGGAGTCGAACGGAATGCTGCTGGCGGCTTCGCTTGAGGGCGGCGCGCCGGTGCTGGCCGGGTTTCTGGAAGAGGTTCCGCTGGGCGCGCGGCTGAAGTAGAAAACTCTTTCCCTCGTTGCCGCGAAGTCTGGCGTTGCGCGGAAATGCCGCTTTTGTTATGATGGCCCTAGACATGGTTTGCGCTTCCCCAAGGCGTTCTTGTTGTCGCCTGTCGAACATCTTCGACGGGTGTCCCCGCTAGTCCGTTCTCCTGAGAACAATCGATCCAGAAGACGCACCCGTAGCTGAACGCCGGGTTTGTCTTTGCGCGCGCCGGCCTTCATAAGTTCCCCAAAACAGAGAGGTCACAATGCCGGTCGCCGAAAGCGAATCAGTCCAAACATCGCCGCGAACGCCAACTGTCACATCGCCGCGGCTGAACCATCTGCGCTTGCTTGAGGCGGAGAGCATTCACATCCTGCGCGAGGTGGCGTCGGAGTTCGAGCGGCCGGTGATGCTCTACTCCATCGGCAAAGACTCGTCGGTGATGCTCAGGCTGGCGCAGAAGGCGTTTTATCCCGCGCCGATTCCTTTCCCGCTGCTGCACATCGATACCGGATTCAAATTCGCCGAGATGCTCGCCTTTCGCGACGAGATGACGCGCCGGGTGGGGGCGGAGCTGCTGGTGTGGCGCAACGAGCCGGCGATCGCCGCGGGAACGAACCCCATCGTGCTCGACACCAAGCGCTGCTGCGCGCTGCTCAAGACGCAGGCGCTCCTGGATGCGCTGCGCCACTACAACTTCGATGCGGCGTTCGGCGGCGCGCGCCGCGACGAGGAGAAGTCGCGGGCGAAAGAACGGATTTACTCCTTCCGTGACACGGCCGGACAGTGGGACCCGAAGAATCAGCGGCCGGAGCTGTGGAACCTCTACAACGCGCGCATCCATCCCGGCGAGAGCATTCGCGTGTTTCCGTTGTCGAACTGGACGGAGATGGACGTGTGGCAGTACATCCACGAGGAAAAGATTCCGGTGGTGGATCTTTACTTTGCCAAGGAGCGGCCGATGTACGTGCGCCCCATGAGCGCGGGTCAGGATGCGCTGCTGCCCATCGAACAGAGTTTTGTGGCGCGGCCAGGCGAGAAGCCGCAGATGGTGAAGTGCCGTCTGCGCTCGCTGGGTTGCAGCCCGTGCACGGGCGCGATCCGCTCCGACGCCGACACGATCCCTGCCATCATTGCGGAGCTGATCGGGTTCCGCTCGTCGGAGCGGGCGAACCGGGTGATCGATCACGACCAGGAAGGCTCGATGGAGATCAAGAAGCGGGAGGGCTACTTCTGAGGGATGTAGGGACTAGGGACTAGGGACGCAGGGACGAAGAGTTTGGAGGCCGGGTTGACAGTCGCGGCGCTTACAGAAAATAGAAGATTCGAGATCGGCGAGTTTCTTGCGCAGGAGCGCGAGAAGGACTTGCTGCGCTTTTCCACGGCGGGCAGCGTGGACGACGGCAAGTCGACGCTGATCGGGCGGCTGCTCTACGACACGCAATCGGTCTACGAGGACCAGGTGAAGTCGATTGAGGGCAAAGGCACGACCGTGCCCGGCCAAATCGATTTCGCGCTCTTGACGGACGGGCTGCGCGCCGAACGCGAGCAGGGCATCACCATCGACGTGGCGTACCGCTATTTTTCTACGGCGCGGCGCAAGTTCATCATCGCCGACACTCCCGGCCACGAGCAGTACACGCGCAACATGGCCACGGGGGCGTCGACCGCCGACGCGGCCGTCGTGCTGATCGACGCGAGCAAGGGTGTGCAGATCCAATCGCGGCGACATGCGTACATCGCTTCACTGCTGCGCGTGCGGCATGTGCTGGTGGCCGTGAACAAAATGGATCTGACCGGTTACGATGAGCCGGCTTTCCGCGCCATTGAGTCGGAGTTCAGGGCGATTCTTGAACAGATCGCGTCCGACACCGGCACGCCGGTGGAAGCGCACTTTGTTCCGGTGAGCGCGCTGAAGGGCGATAACGTGGTGCGCGCAACGGCCGCGATGCCGTGGTATGAGGGGCCGTCGCTACTGGAACTGCTGGAGGCGCTGCCGTCGGCTCAGGATTCCCGTAGCGCTCCTTTCCGGTTTCCGGTGCAGCGCGTGTTGCGGCCCGACCATACTTTTCGCGGCTTCGCGGGGCAGATTGCGTCGGGAACGGTTCGCCGCGGAGACGAGATCGCGGTCTTCCCCTCGGGACGCAAGGCAAAGATCGAACGCATTGTGACGTTCGATGGCGATTTTGACGCGGCCATTGCGCCGCTCTCCGTCACGCTGGTGCTCGATCGTGAACTCGACATCGGCCGGGGAGACCTGATTGCCGGCGTTGGGGAGGCGCCCGTCGTGGCCAGCAGCGTGAAGGCGTCGCTGGTGTGGATGGATCAGCGGCCGCTGGATGTAAATCGCCGTTATCTTCTAAAGCACACTAGCCACTCTGTGCCTGCATTGGTTTCGTCGATCGATCATCGCGTGGATCTGGAAACGATGGCACACGAACCGGCGCCGGCGCTGCGCATGAACGACATCGGCGCGGTCTCGCTGCATCTGTTGCGGCCCATCGCCGTCGATCTTTATCGCGACAATCGCGGGACCGGCGCGTTGATTCTCATCGATCCCGAAACCAACGCCACCGTAGCGGCGGGCATGGTGACCGCAGCGCAAGGCCAGGCGGCTGCAAACGAGGATGACGAAGCCGCTGCATGGGGCCGCGTGACCGCCGGCGAGCGGGAGGCGCGCTGGGGACACCGTGGCGGCGTGCTCGAGCTGTCAGGCCCGAAGGAGCTGATCGACGCCGTCGAGCGCTCGCTCTTCGCCGTGGGCGCGGTGGCGTGCCGCATCGATGCCCGCGATCTCGCGTCGCTCGATCAGCTCAGACTGCTCGACACTGTCACCGACGTGCAAGCCCGTTCGGGCCTGCTCACGCTCCTCGTGCGGTCCGGCGAGGAGGGTGTGTTGACGGCAAGCGCGGGCGGCTTCGAAATCACGCTCGACGCGGACAACAGGATGCACACTGTGGCTGCGGTGCACCAACTGTTGCAGCGCGCGGGGATCTTCATTTCTTCAGAGGGGGCGGATTTGTGATGGGCACTGCGGAGATTGCAGCGGAAGTGAACACGAAGCTGGACGCAGTACGGGCCACGCTGGCGCGCGAGGTGACGGGGAAGGGCGATGCGTGCCTGACGTGCAGCTTTCAGGCGGAAGATGTGCTGCTGACCAAGCTTGCCATCGCGCTCGATCCGCGCATTCCGGTTCTCTTTCTCGATACCGGCTACCACTTCGCCGAGACCTACGCGTATCGCGACCGTATCGCGCGCGAATGGGAGTTGAATCTGATCAATCTGCTCCCGGAAAGGACTGTGGCAGAGCAGGAGGCGGAGCACGGTTTGCTGTATCAGACCGCGCCTGACCGCTGCTGCGGCTTGCGCAAGGTGGAGCCGTTGTTCAAGGCGGTCGCCGGGTATCGCGTGTGGCTGACCGGCCTGCGCCGCGAGCAGGCCAGGAGCCGCGCAGCACTGGAAGAATCGGCGATGTTTTCGCTGCCCGGCGGCAAGCAGGTGCTGAAGCTGGCGCCGCTGGCGGCATGGACGACGCGCGATGTGTGGTATGCGTGCGAGCAGCTTGCGATTCCGTTGCTGCCGCTTTATGAGCGGGGCTACACCTCCATCGGCTGCGAGCCATGCACCACGCTGCCTCTCGATCCCAACGATCCCCGCTCGGGCCGGTGGGCCGGCCGCAAGGTGGAATGCGGCATACACATTCAGGCGGCGCCGGCGCGGTAAGGCAAACGCGGGAAGGCAGAGGCCAGCGATGCAATACATCATCGGATTCTTTATCGCGCTGTTTATCGCGCTTACGGGCGTGGGCGCCGGCACGATTACCGTGCCCGTCCTGGTGCTGTTTCTCGGCGTGCCCGCGCCGGTTGCGGTAGGCATCGGGCTCGCGTTTTCCGCGGCGGTGAAGCTGATTCTGGCGCCCGCGCAAATCGCGCGCCGCAACGTGGCCTGGCGCACTCTGGGTTACATGTTGCTGGGTGGAGCTCCGGGCGTTCTCGTGGGCTCGCTGTTTCTCAAGCATCTGATCAACGCGGGATCGGAGAACCTGCTGAATGCGATCCTGGGTGCGATTCTGGTGAGCACGGCGAGCTGGCAGCTCTTCTACTCGTTCCGCCCCATGCACGAGAACTCGGAGACGCGCGACCGCAGCCCACTACTCTCCTGGTTGATGTTTTTCGTGGGCGCGGAGGTGGGTTTTTCTTCAGCCGGAGCGGGCGCTCTGGGCAGCGCCGCTCTGATGAGCCTGACGCCGCTGGCCCCTGCGCAGGTGGTGGGCACCGACATCGTCTTCGGCTTCCTGGTTTCGCTTATCGGCAGCGGCGCGCACTGGTTTACACATGCCACCAACCCTGAGTTGTTGCTGCAGCTCATCCTCGGCGGTATAGCCGGGGCAGTTGGAGGAACCCTGCTGAGCACGCACATCCCGCGCCGCCCGCTGCGTTTCGCGCTTTGGGTCTGGCTGCTGATCCTGGGCGGGCAATTCCTCTTCAACAGCTATCAGGTTTGGGCTAGCCCGCGCGCTCACAAAAGCGGTGTGCCGGCCGTGCGCAGCAAAGGTGCGCAAAGCGGTGTTCCGCACGGATGACGGCAAGGCTGCCGGCGTGAAGCTGCGGAAGGAATGACGGGTGGTTCGCCGGGGATCTGGTGCGGAAGGCGGGATTATCTATCAGAACCCGAAATCGCCAATAAACAAAGCTAATCGCAAAAAATCAAAATTTGTTTAGCGATGTTTTAGCAATATCGGGTACTAGGTATAGACCCGCTGACACACACTTTGGGTACAGTATACCGTACCCAAATGCCAGCGGGGGATGAAAAAGAGGCCAGCCGTATACTGACCGGCTGGCCTGTACCAGAACAAGGATATGATACACTATCATGTATCCAAACCACGACACACCATCGTGCATCGACTTGTCAAGAAAAAAATTATCCTGAATTGGTGGACAGAAAAACTAAAGCTCTGGCTACCGAGATTGGCAAGCGCATCAAGGAACGCCGGTCGGAGCTACGAATGTCTCAACGGGCGATGCGGGACGCCACAGGTCTAACGCAGGGGTTCATTTGCCGTATTGAACGTGGAGAGGTCGAAATCTGCCTTGGGTCAATTCAGGCCATTTGCGATACCTTGGGAGTCTCCATCGCGGAGCTATTTCGGGGGCTTTGAGACCAGCACGGAACTATAGTCAGTTTTAGTTAGTTTTTAGCAATTTTTTTCTCCCCCTCCGAAAACCCCCTGAAATTGAGGCTAAGAGTCCGGTACACCGCAACCCTTTGCAGGTACTATAGTTAGCTCTCATCAATTTTTGGGTGTCCCCACTGTCCCCCAATGAGACTGTTGAGAAAGAAATGGCCTCCGAAGAGGCCGGTCAACACTTTGGTATCACGCTACTTGCTTTATTTTCCTTGATTTCTAACGATTTTGCTTGACTTTTGGTGCGGAAGGCGGGACTTGAACCCGCAAGCCTTTTGGGCGCCAGCTCCTAAGGCTGGTGTGTTTGCCATTTCACCACTTCCGCACGGGGTGGCGGCCTAGCTGGTACTGACCCTTTCAAGTCTAGAAGGGAAAGAGCGCGTATGCAATGCTGCCGAAGCGCCACACGGGTTAGAGCGCATCTTCCCGCGCATCTGAAGAAAAGTCTCCGCTCTTGCCGCCGGATTTGGATTCCAGCCGGATCTCGCGGATGACGATCGCTTTGTCGAGCGCTTTGGTCATGTCGTAGATGGTGAGCGCGGCGACGGCGGCGGCGGTGAGGGCTTCCATCTCGACGCCGGTGAGGCCCGTGGTGGAGGCTGTGGAGGTGATGCGCACGCCACTCGCGACGATTTGCGCCTGCACGTCGACGTGCGTGAGAGCGAGGGGATGGCACATGGGGATGAGGTCAGAGGTGCGCTTTGCTGCCTGGATGCCGGCGAAGCGAGCGACTTCAAGCGGGTTGCCCTTGGGGTTCGAGGGCAGCGCCGAGAGAACGGCGGCGGAGAGCTCGACAAATGCCGATGCGGTTGCGGTGCGGCGCGTGGGCTGCTTGGCGCTCACGTCGACCATGGCGGCCTGGCCGGATGCATCGAAGTGCGAGAGTTTCGAGGGGTGAGAGAGTTTGGAGGGCGAAGGCATAGGACTCCTCAGGGAAGCAGAATGCGGACGGTGGCGCCCGGTTCAAGGCACGATTTTGGACGAAGATCGCCCTCTTCGGGCACGACGATAAAACAGTTCGCACGGGCCATGGTAGCCAGGTCGCCGCTTCCCTCCGAGGGGATGAGCGCAACCTGAGGCAACGGGCCGGCGAAGGAACATGTGGCGGGCAGAAAGCGCGTTAGACCGGGCCTGGCCTTGACCTCCGAGATGAGGTGGGCGAGGGCGAAGCGCGGGCCGCGGTCTAGCCGGCCGGCCAACGCGGCCAGCACCGGCGCGGCGAAGAGCAGAAAGGTGACGGCCGAAGAGACGGGATTGCCGGGAAGGCCGAAGATGGGGAGCGATGTGCGGCGGATGCTTTTGCCCATCTTCGCGTTTCTCTTGGGCAGGTCACCAAAGACCAGCGGCTTGCCGGGCTGGATGCGCACGCCGGTGAAGTGGAAGCGGGCGCCGGCGCGGGCGAGAGCCGGTTCGACCAGATCGAATCTGCCCGCGGAAACGCCGCCTGTGATGAGGAGAAGATTGGCTTCGCCGGCGCGCGCAATGGCGGCGTCGAGAGATTTGGCGGTGTCTCGCGCGATGGGCAGAACCCACGGCTCGCCACCGGCAGCGGCGACCATTGCGGCCAGCATGGCGCTGCTCGAGTTGCGAATCTGGCCGGGAGCGGGCGAAGACCGGATGGGCACAAGTTCGTAGCCAGTGGCGAGGATGGCCACGCGAGGCCTCAGGAACACTTTGAGCGCAGGGAAACCGCAGGCCGCTGCGAGCGCCGCCTGCGCGGCGCCGATCACGGTTCCCACGGGGAGCAGCTTGTCTCCCTTGCGCGCCTGCGCGCCTCGGGCCACAATGTTTCCGTCTTTTTCGATGGTGCGGGGAGGAAGCAGCCGGACAGTTCGCGCGGATGGGCCGCCCGAGGTCTCGACGTGCTCGAGCATGATTACGGCATCGGCGCCGGAGGGAACAGGAGCGCCGGTCATGATCTCCCAGGCGGAGCCGCGCGGCAGCGGGCCCGATGGAGCCTGGCCGGCGCGGGTTGCGCCAGCCACGGCGAGCGGCCGATGCGTGGAGGCCTCCGCGGCCCGGCAGGCGAAGCCGTCGCGGGCGGAGCGGGCGAAGGGCGGCTGGTCGCGGTCGGCGTGGAGCGGCTCGGCGAGCACGCGGCCGGCGGCCTCGTCGAGCGCGACGCGTTCCACGCCGAGGCGAATACGGGCCCGCTTCGCGGAGTAGCCGGCTATCAGCGCGGCGGCCTCGTCGTAGCTGGGCAGAGCGGCGCCGGGCAGAGTAGGACTCATGCAATGGATTGTAGAGGGTGCGAAGCGCCGGTAGAAGCCAAGTGCGGCTGGCACGCGCAAGGAGAGCAGACACAAAGGGCGTCCATGCAAGGACGCCCTTCAGTTTTGGCCGCACGCGGCCCGATTACTTCGATTTGGGCGCCTTGTACGAAGTGCTGATCTTCTCTCCGGCCTGCTGCAGAATTGCCGCCACATCGTTCGCATAGGGGCCATTCGGGGCCAGTTCAAGGTACTTTTCGTACGCAGCTATGCAATCAGGGGGCAGAACGATCCGGTTGGTCTTGGGATCAATCGTTGCATTCTGTACCAAACCCTGGCCTTTGATGTAGTAGAGGAGGGGGTCGTTGGGGTTGATCTTGATGGCCTCATCGGCTGCGGCCGCTGAGGCGGCACCGTTGTTTTCCTGGTAGAAGATGACCGCCTCATTCTTCAGATTGAAGGCGGCATTCGCGGGATCGGCCTTGGCGGCGGAGTCATAAGCAGCATTCGCTTCGGGGACTTTGCCCGTATGCGCATAGATCTCGCCCAAGCCGGCATAGGCGAGGCCAAAAACGAACGGGCGCGGCGTCTTTGACGCTGTTTCCAGATCGATGGCCTTCTTGTACGATACGACCGCATCGTCATACTTCTTAAGCCCGGCCTGCGCGAAACCCAGATTGACCCACAACAGCGCCTCGTCGAGCTTAACGCCGGTATCCTTTGTCATCAGGCTCTCGATATCGGTGTACTTGGCGGTTTTGATCTCATTGGCCTTGGCATCGATGTCGGTCTTTGAGGCCCCTGCGCCGAGAGCTTGTTTGGCGGCTGCCTGAGCGCCGTCGATGTCTGTACGGTCCTGGTTGACGACCTTCAGGTCGGCGTTGAGCTGATGAACGACCAAATTGGCTTTTATAGCCTCGGCATTGGCCTTCTTCAGATCCTCAAGCTGCTTTTTCTCCTCTGGCGTCAGCTTGTCGATGTATTCCTGCCGCGACATGTCGATGTCCTGCGCCGTGTCCTGCCCAGCCACGATTTTTACGCCGGGAAAGAAGTCAACGACCTTGCCGGCAGGCGTATCGGCCGCGCGAAAGATTACCATGTAGGTTCCCTGAGGCGCTTCGCCGGTATAATCCCCGGTGCCAGAAACAGGGAAGGTGTACTTCAGCGTCTTACCGCCATCGGTAGAGAGGCTCACGGTGCCGCCCCCTTGCGGTTGGCCCGTGGGATTGATGACCTGGCCGTGAATCTTGCCCATATTCCCAGCGGGCGCTTGTTGCGCCTGAACAGGAGCGAGAGCCAATGCCAGCAGGCCGGCCGCTGCGGTCAGGCCCAAACAAAATGAAAGAGTGCGTTTCATGTATTCTCCTTAGGAGCGGCGGGAAGACTGCTGCCCGCGGGCTCGAAAAAAATTCAAATTCCCTGCCCCGCAGACCAGCGTAACAACCATGGTCCTGCGGGCTTGTTTCCGCGCATCGAGGCCGCCCAGCCCTGCAAACGGCCGCCCTCGCCGTGAAGAGGCTAGTAGCTGCTGCGGACGTGCACGCACGATTGCCACGGCTCATCCGGCAGAGCGCATTTCCAGTAAAATCCACGTTAAATCCAACCCATCGCCTTACACAAGAGGGGACAGAGGAACGCGTCCCACTTGCGCTTGGGGCTACGGCAAAACCTCGTGGACGAGGAAGCGGTTCCGCAAGCTACTTTTTCCGCGGTGAACCATCGCTGCGCCGCGGGAATTCCGTTTGCCATGGTAGTGCGCCGGACGCAGGGCCGCGTGTGGCGTGTATCACACACCAGGGCCTGTCAACACTACCTGGGGTGAGCAGCGTTGCGAGGGAAAATCGCGTCAGACGAGGCGGAGGACGACGGCTGTGGCCGGTCCACTGCCCAGGACGACAACGAAGGATGACCCGATTTTCCCCGCAACCCGAAGGGACGAGGCCGGTTTTGCCCATTTCTTTGTCGCTCCTCGCTCCAGTAGCCGGCTACAGTTCGCTCGTCGCTCCTCGAACTGAGCAAAACCGGCGCCCGTCGCTGCCACCCCAGGTAGTGTTGACAGGCCCTAGAATTCGAATATGGAGACGGTGATTCGGAAGGCAACCGCGGCCGATGCCGCTTTGATTCTGGAGTTTATTCGCGCACTGGCGGCCTTTGAGCGCGCGCCCGACGCAGTGACGGCAACCGAGGAGGGCTTATTGCGCGACGGATTTGGCCCTAACCCCTTTTATTACTGCCTGATTGCCGAAGACGACGGCCGGCCTGCCGGCTTCGCCTTCTATTTCTTCAACTACTCGACGTGGGTGGGGCGGCCCGGCATCTATGTCGAAGACCTGTTTGTGCTGCCGGAGTTTCGACGGAGGGGCATCGGCAAGGCGCTGCTGAAACAGGTGGCCGCGATTGCATTGGAACACGGTTGCCAGCGTTTGCAATGGGAGGTTCTGGACTGGAATACACCGGCAATCGACTTCTATCGCGCTATGGGCGCGGAGTTTCTGGATGAGTGGCGCAATGTGCGCTTGAGCGGCGAGGCGCTGCTGCGGCTGGCCGGAATGGAAGGGCAGCAGGCATGAACTTGCACTGCGACCGCTGCGAAGACGAGCCTCACACCGTACTCTCCGAGCCGAAGGCGGCTGCCCCACCGCAGGTGGTTCGCGTAATAGGCGGCGGGCTGGCCGGGCCTGAGGCCGCGCTGACGGCGGCGCGGCTGGGTTGCGCGGTCGATCTCTACGAGATGCGCGCCGTGGTGGACGGAAGGCTGCGGCTGACGCCTGCGCACCAGACGGCGGATTTCGGCGAGCTGGTCTGCTCCAACTCGCTCAAAAGCGAGTCGCCCAATACCGCGCCCTGGCTGCTGAAGCAGGAGATGCGGCGGGGAGGCTCCGTTCTTTTGCGCATCGCCGGCGAGACGGCTGTGCCGGCGGGCCACGCGCTGGCCGTGGATCGCGTGGAGTTTTCGCGGCGCATCACGGAGGCGATCGCAGCGGAGGAGCGCATTCGCGTGATCCGGGAAGAGGCGGCAAACCTGGAAGCGGCGGGAACCGAGTACGCGCTAACGATTGTGGCGACGGGGCCGTTGACTTCGGACGCGCTGAGCCGGGAGATTGAGCGGTTGACCGGCGCGGGGCGCCTGGCGTTTTACGACTCGATCTCGCCGATTGTCGATGCCGAGTCGATCGACATGGGGCGCGTGTACTTTGCCGCACGCTGGGACAAGGGAACGGCGGACTATATCAACTGCCCCATGGACCGCGCGGAGTACGACCGTTTCTACGACGCGCTCATAGCGGCGGAGCCGGCGGAAGAGAAGGAGTGGGAGAAGCTCGACTATTTTGAGGGCTGCCTGCCCATCGAAGTGCTGGCCCGGCGCGGCCGCGACACGCTGCGCTTTGGGCCGATGAAGCCTGTGGGCCTGCGCGACCCGCGCACCGGCAAGACGCCCTGGGCCGTAGTGCAACTGCGTAAGGAGAATCTGCGCGCCGACAGTTACAATCTGGTGGGATTCCAGAATCATTTAAGGTTTGGCGAGCAGGCGCGTGTGCTACGGCTGATTCCGGGGCTCGAGAACGCGCGCTTCCTGCGCTATGGGCAGATTCACCGCAACACGTACCTGTGCGCGCCGGCGCTGCTGGATGAATGCCTGCGGCTGAAGAGCACGCCCCAGTTGATGTTTGCCGGGCAGATTTGCGGGGTGGAGGGGTACACCGAATCGATCGCCACGGGGATGCTGGCGGGGATTTATGGGGCGGCGATAGTGCAGGGCAAGGATCCCGTGCCTGTGCCGCGCGCTACGGCGCTGGGGTCGCTGGTCCACTACATCACGCACGCCGGTTCCAAGAGCTTCCAGCCGGCGAACATCACCTTCGACCTACTGGAGCCGCTGGACGAGGAGACGCGGCGGCGGGTTCGGGACAAGCAGGAGCGGCACCGGATCGTGTGCGAGCGGGCGCTTGCGGCGTTCGATGCGTGGCACCTGGCCGCGGAACTTCGCCCATGAGACTTGCGTAGCTCTGTGGTACGCTGTGCCTTCCCAGGAAAGGACTCATATGCGCCCCATCTCCGCCGTGGATTCTGTTTCGCTCGCCATTCAACGCACCAGGGAGTTCCTCTTCAGACCGTTCAAATGGGGGACCTATCTGAAGCTTGGGTTGGTCGCGATCGTCACCGAAGGGATCGGAAACAATGCCCGGTCCTCGGCGCACGGTGGTCATGGCGGAGGGAACGCGCCAACCGTCCCTCCGCCGTTTCATCTGGCGCCGGAATGGATCGCGGTGATTGCGGCGGCGTTGCTGCTCGCGTTTGTAGTAGCGATGGTAGTTTTCTATCTGATCACGCGGCTGCGCTTTGCCTTTTTTCATTGCTTGGTCTACAACATGAAGGAGATTCGGCCGGGTTGGCGGCTCTATCGAACGCAGGCGACGCGCTTTTTCTGGCTGAATGTGGTAGTAGGACTTTGCTTCATGCTGCTGGTGGTGTTGGCGGCGCTTCCGTTCTTAGCCCTGCTTTGGCGAGTGGTTGAGAGTCAACAGGGAGGCCAACCCGATGTCTGGTTGGTGCTGTCTCTCGTTTTGCCCTCGATTCCAATCATCCTGTTGCTGGTGCTGGCTGCACTTGTGGCCGACCTGATTTTGCGCGATGGGATGCTGCCGCATTACGCCCTTGATAACGCATCGGCCGGCGCAGCGTGGACACAGGTGCGGGCTCGTATTAAGGCCGAGAAGAGACAGTTTCTGGTTTACGCGCTGCTGCGAGTGATTCTGCCGACGATTGCGATGATCGGCATGTTCATCGTGCTGCTTCTTCCGGGGCTGGGGCTGGCTGCGGCCCTTGCGGCGGCTGAATTTGGTGTTCACTCGATCTTCACAAATGCGACGGGAGCATCCATGCTTATCGGCATTCTTCTCGAGGTCTTCTTCGGCCTGGTTGCATTCGGCTTCGCGCTCGTGGCCAGCATCTGCCTTGGAGGGCCATTAAGTACGGGGATACGAGAGTATGCTCTGATCTTTTACGGCGGCCGTTACAAAGCTCTGGGCGACATCCTCTACCCGCCGCCTGCGACGCCAGTCGTTGAGGGGACATCCGGAGTGGCCTGAACGCGGTTTCCCGGCGACGCAGCGCGGTCGTCTCCGCCCCGTTGCTCGTCTTTGGCAGGGCAGGGAAGAGTAAAGCGGGAACATTTCGGTTCCGGTTCGTGTCCAACAAAAAATGAGAGTGCTTTTGCGCCCGGCAAAGACGCGGCGTGAGCGTGTACCCTGAAGGTTGGGGCGTGGGGTACGACAAGAGCCGGCATTCGCGCCGCGAGGAACGGGAGTTTTTCTTGAAGTGTTGGATGGCCATTCTGGCGGGTTGGCTGGCGCTGGGCGACGGCACGGCTTTTGCCTTTGCGCAGGCAGAGCAGCCCACGGCGGCGGAAAAGCAGTCGGCGACAACGATCGACTTGCCGCCCTCGCCGAAGGCGCTGCTGCCCGACGAGTTTGACGGGTGGGTTCTGGCGAAGCCGTCGGAAGTACTCACAGATCCCGCGCAGGCCGATCCAGCCAATGCGGCAGCGCTGAAGGAGTATGGGTTCAATGCCGTCGTGATGGCCAACTACAAGCGGGAGCGTGAGACGCTGAGCGTGCGCGCGCTGCGCTTCGACGACGCGACCGGAGCCTACGGCGCATACACCTACTACCGGCAGAATGGCTGGCCGAAGGAAGAGATTGGCACGGGAGCGGCCTCAGATAACAACCGCGTGATTTTCTGGAAAGGAACGGCGGTGGTGGATGCTACGTACTCGCATATCGGGCCGATGACGGCCGGCGAACTGCGCGAGATTGCGAAGCAGTTGCCGGCGCCTACGGGAAACCGCGCAATGATCCCGCCGATCCTGGTGAACCTGCCGCAGTCGCGGCTCGACGGTCAAACGACGCACTATGCGGAGGGTCCAGCGGGCTACGCCGGATCCGGGGGCGTGTTGCCATCGTCGCTGGTGGGATTCGACAAAGGCGCCGAAGCGGTGACAGCGAATTACTCGTTGATCTCGGGCGCGGCGACGCTGACCCTCATCGATTACCCCACGCCGCAGATTGCCGAGGCGCAGGAAGCGGCCATTCGCGCGTATCTGAAAGCGGGCAGCAAGGCGCAGCCGCCGTGGCCCAAGCCTTTGATCGATTCCGACCAGGCATCGCTGGAGGTGCGCCACAGCGGACCCCTGGTGGTCGTGGTGAGCGGCGATGCCATTCCCGACGATAGCCACCGGCTGCTCGAGTCAGTACACTACGAGGCGAACCTGACGGCGATTCCGCAGCCGGTGGAGTCGGATGTGGAGAAAACCAGCAGGCTGCTGATGGGAATTACCGTGCTGACGGTGATCGGGGCAGCGGCGGCAATCCTGCTGGGAGGGTTCCTGGGCGGTGGCAGGGCTCTCTACCGCCTGGCGAGGGGCAAACCGATCTCCTCGGTCTTCGACGAGGAGTTCATTCATCTCGATCTGCGGGAAAAATGGGACGAAAACGTCGAAGCAATTCAGGGACCGCATCCGAAGGGTTAATGCCGCCGTTATCCTGTGGAAAAATAGACAAAAACCAGAAAAAACACCGCGAAATCACGGAAAATGCCGGAAAATTATAGGCGAATGTACAGCGAAACTACAACTCGGCACGGATCGTTATGCGGTATGTTAAATAGTTGAAACAAAGCGAGTTATTTTCCAGAACATTTCCCTTGACACTGCTTTCCCCCACACCTACTATGCAGCCAGAAAGTTCTGATGGGTTTGCCTCCGTTGGAACTATTCTCCCTGAGGAGAGAGCTGTCCCGTTGCCGGGCGGCTCTTTCCGTTTAGAAGGGAGATTTTCCTGCCTTGGGTGCTTGCTCATCGCCGGTTGGGAGCGATTCGCTCCACTGCTCGCCGCATTGCTCGCACCGCCAACTGTTCACTGGATCGATACCTTCGAGAACCGGATCGCCAGCGCCGCACTTCGGACACGGCGGCGGCATAAAGTCGGGAACTTTTGTCTCTGACTCCTCGACAATCTCCGGCGGAATGGACCGCGCGGCAACGGCGCGCGCCTGATCGAGCTGATCGGCGGCGACGAGCACGCGAGGGTTGGGCAGATCGAAGCTCGTATAGCCAGAGCGCGGTCTCGGTCCGTCAATCCAACTCTGAATGCCCACCTGCTTTAATGCTTCAGAGAGTTGCCACGCTTCCTCGGGTGAGCCGCAGTCGCAGAGGACGGTCTTCCATGTGTACTCGTGGGGGCTGTCGTCCTGGTCGCCTGTGTTTGGCGAGTCAGGAGCGAGTTCGGGCGGGTGGGCGCCGAACGCTAGGGCTGCGCGCTCAATGACGGAATCGGAGGCTTCCGGCGCGTAATTCTCCGGCTGCGGAGCTTCGCCTACTGCGATCACCGTTCGCGGCAATTCCGGCCTGGCGCTCACGTCTTCCGGGTCGCCCAGGCCTCGGCTCCGCATCTCGCTACGCAAAGCCTGTTGCGCTGTTTCGGTCAGATCGGCAAAATCAGCGGCGAGCTCCCGCAGCTCATCGTCGCCGATCTCACGATAATGCTCGGTGAGTCTCTGCCATTCAAGGACCGGGTCGGCTTGCATGGGCAGCATTGTAACGCTTATTCGGCGGCTGCGAGGGGATGCGCGCGGCTTTACCGCGATCCGGCGCAACGATACAATCGAAGAGTCAGCTATGGACTTTCCCGCGTGCTGCGCAGGGCGCGAAAGTACACGGCAGACTTTCACAAGCAGGCCGATGTAGCTCAGTTGGTAGAGCAGCTGATTCGTAATCAGCAGGTCGTCAGTTCAAGTCTGACCGTCGGCTCCAGATTCAGCGTGGAGCAATCCGCGATCACCGTTTGGGGCAGGCAGTTCAACTGCATGTTTCCGGCGCAGAGTGTCGCAACGTTTGTACAGTAGTGCGAGCCGGCTCGGGCACTTTAGAGTGCGGCGCAGCGCGCCGGCGTGGATTTGCCAGGATCCGGCGAGCCATTCCCGGTGCGGAAGGCCGCCACGCCACATCCAACAAGCGCTGCCTTATCCTTGAGCTCCGACACACGCAACTGAGTCAGGGAATCGCCGAGTTGGGCTTGCACGGCGGGCAAGAAGAGCTGTGCCGAGCGGGAGATGCCGCCTCCCAGCACGATCACCTCCGCGTGAAAGCCGGCGAGCAGGGTCCGGATCACGTCTCCGAGGTGCTGGCCGAATTCGGTAAAGGATTGTTCCGCGGCGGGATCCTTGGAGACTTCAACCGCCAAGTCAACCACTTCCCGATTCTTGCCGGTTCGGCGCTCGTAGTTCCCCACGATCGCTCTGGACGAGACAAAGTCTTCGACAATTCCGCCGAGGTAGGGGAGATTCCAGATCTCGCCACCCTGAGGCACGCCGGGGCCGGTGGTTACCAAGTGGCCCTCCACGGCAAATGCCGAGCCGATTCCCGTGCCCAGTGTGAGGCCCACGGCGCGCCGGAACCCGCGCGCCGCTCCGGCTCCGATCTCGCCCAGCAGATACGCGTCGGCATCGTTCAAAAAGCGCACCTGGGCCGGCTGCCAGCCGAAGCACGCGGCCAGAGGCTGGCGCAGATCGATTCCGTAGAGGTAGGGCAACTTGTGGCGCATCAGGCTCACGCCCGCCTGGAGGTCGAAGGGTCCGGGCACGGCCAGCATCGCCCCTGTGTTTGCGTCACGGCAGGACCCGGCCTTTACGCCCAGATCGTGCAGAAGATCGATAAAGGCAGCGCAGGTTTGCGCGGCCGAATGCGGCGCACTGACGACGGGCCCAAGGTGAAAATCTTCCCCGCAGCACAGAGCGGAGGCCACATGGCTGCCGCCAACATCAAACGCGAGGATGCAATTCTCAACCCGCTCAGCCATTCCGCACGCCGCAAGACCCAACTGATGAGAGCATTCCCATCCAAGTTGAGATTGTTATCGTTTGTATCACAAGTCCCGCATGGGACGACGGTATCATTGAGAAAAGCTCTTCGAAACCTCACAAAACTCTCGATAATTCTGATTTGTGACCGTTACGATCGTCCTGGATGGACGCCAACTAATGCGTCCCGCAGCGAAACCCACATTGCGATTTGACGACAACGATACTTCCATCCCATGCAAATTGCCAGGACAAGCCCTCGCAGCATCGAATTGGCGATTCGGTTCAGAATGTGCTCTAGTTCCAGACTCATGCGCGGGCACGAGCTCCAAAGAGCGGCGGAAGGCCGTTTGCATTTCAATTCACCGACTTCCCGGCGAACCGGGCGGTCACTGTACCGCTCGTGACGATTGGGACGCGAGTCCCGTAAGATGGTTCAGCCATGTCCATGCACACCGCATTCTCGCCGGCAGCTGGATTCCGGCGCCCTGCCTGCGTTCGGCCCTGCATTCCTGTGACTATCGCCGTTCTCGTGCTCTTGCTGTCGGCGCCGCTGCGCGCGCAAGCGCCTGCGCCGCCTGCCGAGACTTTCGGCCCCTTCAACGCAGTCTTTCTTGCCGACGGGCCGGGGTTAAGCAAGACTTTGTCTCCGGCAACTTCGCTCGACGGCCGCGCAACCGCAGCGTGGGACCGCCAGGGATCGGGCCAATCTGCGGGACAGGACCCCATTCTGGCGGGGCGCGCCGCGTGGACGCTTGCCTTCTGGTTCGAGTTGCCGGAACCACTGCAAGGGACGACACTGCTTGCCGGGATGGGCGATCCTGCCGCGGAGGATGCGCGCTTCATCGGTATCCGGGACAATCGGCTCGGCCTGTGGCTGGGGCAGTCGCAAGCATCGGCCGGGTTTGCGGCCGGTGACAGCCCGCTGGGCCCGGCGAAATGGCACATGGCCACCGCAGTGAGTGACGGCGAACGTGTGGTTCTCTATGCCGATGGCCGCCAGGTGCTGGCAACCCCTCTCGCACAGGGCAACGTCGCGCCCGTGCTGGAGATGGCGCCGGCGCCGTTGCCTGGAGTTGCCGACAGCCATTTTGGCGGCCGCGTTGCCGCGCTCCGGATCTACCGTGAAGCGCTGACGGCTGAGCAGGTGAAGGCCATGGCCGCCGCGCCGCCGGACTTCAACCTGCTCACCTATGAAGAGGACTCGCAGCATTGGCCCGTGCAGACCAGCGCGCAGGCCGGATACAGCGCGCCGCAGGATCCATCCACCCTGCCGCGCGGCCAGGGCGCACTTCAGAAGCCCGTGGCGAAAAAGCCGCGTGCGGAAGACCTGCATTGCCACTTAACGGGCGGCAATCCCTGGAAGCTCGAAGGCGGTTGGCGGCTGGCCGCGGCGCCGCAGGTCAAGGCATCCGGCGACGAGATTTCCAAGGCCGGCTTTCCCGATAAAGATTGGCTCGTGGCTACCGTGCCGGGCACCGTGTTGACCACGATGATTGACCGCGGCCTCTATCCCGACCCCGATTACGGGCTCAACAATCTGGCCATCCCGGAGAGCCTTGCCCACCAGGACTATTGGTACCGCGTGGAGTTCAAGGCGCCCGCGGCAGCGCGTGGGCGGAGACTGACTCTCACCTTTGAAGGCGTGAACTACGCCGCTGAAGTCTGGATGAACGGCAAGAAGCTGGGCGGATTCACCGGCGCATTCCTGCGCGGCAAATTCGATGTGACCGGCTTGGTCGCACAGGGGGGGACGAACGCATTGGCCGTGCGCGTATCTCCTCCGCCCCATCCGGGGATTGCGCACGAGCAGTCGCTGAAAGCCGGCCCGGGCGAGAACGGCGGCATGGAGGTGCTGGACGGGCCAACCTTTGCCGCCGCCGAGGGCTGGGACTGGATTCCCGGCATTCGCGACCGTGACACCGGCATCTGGCAGGACGTGACACTGACGGCGACGGGGCCCGTGGAGATCGGCGACCTGAACGTCATCACGACCTTGCCCAAAGCCGACCGCAGCGAAGCCGACATTGAGATCGAAGCGCCGCTGGTGAACTTGAATGACACGCCAGTGGACGGCGATCTGACCGCCAGCTTCGATGACGTGACGGTGACGAAGCACGTGCAGCTTGCTCCGGGCGACTCGATAGTCCGGCTGGAGCCGGCAGAGTTTGCGCAGCTCAAGGTCGCGCATCCCCGGTTGTGGTGGCCGAATGGTTACGGCGATCCAGCGTTGCACAGTCTCAAAGTCACGTTCACTCTCGGCCAGAAGGTAAGCGCCGCGCGGCAGATCGAATTCGGCATGAGAGAAGTGAGCTACGAGCTGTCGCTCTTCGATGCAACGGGGCATCTGCGGCGCGTGGAGGTGTTGCCAGGCCGCACCTACGACCAGGCCCTGCCGCTGATCGACGGAACCCAAGAAGGCATCCGGCAGATTTACGACTGGGCACCGAATCAAGTGCCGCCTGGGCAGACGCTTCCTGATTGGATGCGGCAGACGTGGGTGCAGACGCTCGAACCGGGAGTTGAGGGTACGCCGTCCATCCGTCCCGTCGAAGGCGGATGGCCGGGAACCGACCTGGTGATCAAAGTGAACGGCGTGCGCATTGCCGCGCGCGGCGGCAACTGGGGCATGGACGACATGCTCAAGCGCGTCAGCATCGAGCACCTGGAGCCGTATTTCCGCCTGCATCGCGACGCGCACGTGAACATCATCCGCAACTGGATGGGCCAGAATACGGAAGAGAGCTTCTATGCGCTTGCCGACAAATACGGGCTGATGGTGTGGAACGATTTCTGGGACTCGACGCAGAACTACAACCTGGAAGCCGAAGACCCCGCGCTCTTCCTGAAGAATGCGCGCGACACGATCCTGCGCTTCCGCCATCATCCGTCGATCGTGGTGTGGTGCGGGCGCAACGAAGGCGTGCCACAACCCATCACCAACCAGGGACTGGCGGACCTGGTGCGCACGCTCGACGATACGCGCTATTACACGGGCAGCTCGAACCAGGTGAATCTGCGCAACTCGGGGCCGTATCAATTTCAACCGCTCGATACGTATTACGGCATCAATCGCGGCTTCAGCGTGGAACTCGGCATTCCCAGCGTGCCCACGCTGGAGAGCCTCGAATCTTTCATCCCCGCGCCTGACCGCTGGCCGATCAGCGATACCTGGGCCTATCACGACTGGCACCAGAGCGGGAACGGCGCGGTGCAGCCGTACCTGGCCCACATGAACACCGAGTTTGGCGCGCCCACCAGCCTCGAGGACTTTGAACGCAAGGCGCAGATGCTCGATTACGCGGGCTACCGCGCCATCTTCGAGGGTTTTGCCGCGCACCTGTGGCGGCCCAACTCCGGCCGCATGATCTGGATGACGCAACCGGCCTGGCCGAGCATGGAGTGGAACTTTCTGAGCTGGGACTACGACACGCAATCCAGCTTCTACGGCACGCAGAAGGCGTGCGAACCGGTGCATGCGCAGCTTGATCTGACCGATGGCTCTGTGGATCTGATCAACCTGGGCGAGGCGCGCTCCTTCAAAGTGCGGGTGCTTGTGGAGGGCCTCGACGGCAAGACGCTGAGCGAAGCCACCAACCAGATTCTGGCTGCGGCCGATGACCGCACTCCCGTAGCCAAGCCCGACCTGGACAAACTGGCCGATGGCCATACGATTTTGGTCAGGTTATCGGTGAGCGATGCGGCCGGCGCGCCGGTGAGCGACAACTTCTACTGGTGGGCGGCAGACGAAGCGAGCTTCCGCGATCTGAACTCGCTTGCGCGGGCCACCGTCGCTGCGTCGGCCTCTGCAGGCGAGGCCGGCGGCGAGCGCCAGGCGACAGTGAAGCTGAAGAACACCGGCTCCGCGGCGGCGCTCACGATCAAGCTCACGCTGACGAATGCCGCCACGGGCGAACGCATCCTGCCGGCCTACTACAGCGAGAACTATGTCTCGCTTCTTCCCGGCGAGGAGCGCGCGGTGACTGTAGCGTTTCCGGCCGGAGACGCCAAACCCGCAATCGGCCTGCGCGGATGGAATCTTGCTCCCCAGACCATTGCGGTTCCGTAAGGCGACTTGCCACTCGATCGCGACGGCGATGTTGAACATACATTGGAATGCCTATATACCATTGGGAGAAATGCACCTGCGCCTGAGATACACTCTCCCGTAGGCGGCGCGAAAGCCACTCAGACGTTTTGGCCGCATGGATCTGGCGCTGCGCCTGCCGCTCATGGAGGAAGAGACGTTTTGTACGTTGCCGACGAACACCGCTATGACGCCATGCAGTACCGCCGCTGCGGGCGCAGCGGCGTTCGCCTGCCCGCCATCTCTCTTGGCCTGTGGCGCAATTTCGGCGGTGTCGATGCCTTCGAGAACTCCCGCGCCATGGCGCGCCGCGCCTTCGATCTGGGCATCACGCACTTTGATCTCGCCAACAACTACGGCCCTCCGTACGGCAGCGCGGAGGGCAGCTTCGGCGAGATCCTGCGCCTCGATCTCAAGCCCTATCGCGACGAATTGATCGTCAGCACCAAGGCTGGCTACGACATGTGGCCCGGCCCGTATGGCAACTGGGGATCGCGGAAGTATCTGTTGGCCAGCCTGGACCAGAGCCTGAAGCGCATGGGCCTGGAGTACGTCGATATTTTCTATTCGCATCGTCCCGATCCCGAGACGCCGGTTGAGGAAACCATGTCGGCGCTCGATCAGGCCGTACGTTCCGGCAAAGCCCTTTATGCCGGCGTATCCAACTACAACCCGGCGCAAACCACCGCGGCCGTCACGATTCTTCGCGAGCTCGGCACGCCCTGCCTCATTCATCAGCTCAAATACTCCATGTTTGAGCGAACGCCGGAGTGCGGCCTCCTCGATGTGCTGGGCAACGAAGGTGTAGGCGCCATCGCCTTCTGCCCGCTGGCGCAGGGCCTGCTCACGGATCGCTATCTCAACGGCATCCCTGCAGATGCGCGCGCCGCCAAGCCACTTGGCTTCCTTAAGAAGCCCGACATTGGCGAGCAGCGGCTCGCCAGAGTGCGGGCCCTGAACGAGCTCGCTTGTGAACGCGGGCAATCGCTGGCGCAAATGGCTCTGGCATGGGTGCTGCGCGACGGCCGCATGACGTCCGCTCTGATCGGCGCCAGCCGTGTGGAACAGATCGAGCAGAATGTCGCCTGCCTTGCCAATCTTTCCTTTTCAGGGGAGGAGCTGGCACACATCGATGCCATTCTGGGCAACAGCGTGTACTAACCATAGAGTTTTCGACTTGATAGGCCGCGAATTCGGCGGGAACAACTACCTCAGTAATCTGTACCTGTGCCATGTGGCATACCTCGAATCAAAGTGGAAATTATTTGATCCGGGCTTGCCGACTGGTTCGCCTTCGTTCCCGACTGGGAAGGCGAAACCTTGAAACAGTGGCTTCCGCCTGGTTGCCCGCTCTGCTTCAAGTGTGACTATGAGACGGTTTCAATCTGCGTGCAAGGCGTCTAGGCGAGAAACACATCGGTACACGCCAATGGACGGAATTATTTCTTGCTGTCCCTTCCAGGGAGTGCTGGCCGAGAGTATTTCAACATGCGTAACAAGTAGCTTGCGACGAAAAGAAGCTCCAATGCTTCTTCAGGCTTCAAATCTGGCAATTGATGTTTCTCGTGCGCGTATGCGTTCCGAATCCACCCTAACGCTCCGCTAAATACGCTGGTCAATCCTTGCTGATACGCTTGTTTCCTTGCTCTGTTTAACTTCGGATAGGGCAACTTCAATTTCTTTGCGTTAAATAGCGCATATACAACGTCCTTGCCTTGCGCGCTCTTGATTGTTGCGTTGCGTGTACCGTCGCGGATTTCATTTAAGCGATTCTCGTAAAGTTCAAACGCTGCTGCGACGGCCTCTTTCAATTTGTTCTCGCGGAAATAGTGACCATAACCGTGCAACGCCGGATCAAGAAGCTCAATAGCGGACAAAATTTCCATGTTGACTGCTTGAATGCTCGGATTCTTTACAGCTTTCAAGCCTTCATCTGTGACCACAAAAAAGCCTTGGCCGTTATCGCTGATGAATCCCTGTGTCGCAAGGTATTGCCAGGGCGCGGCCAATAGGTAGTCTCTTGCTGCGATTGTTTCCATCACGGGGAATCCATCGGTGAGCATTCGACTATACGCTTGGAGTTGAAAATTCATCCTGCCGAACGTAGCTGGCGGAGGAAACTGTGTTGCCAGACGGCGCAACAAAAGCACCGCTTGCTTTTGAATGGCCATCGACTTTAGGCCGTCAAGCGTTCCGACCACACTTGCAATGCTCAACAGCTTCCATTCTTCCATTGATCCTTCTCTCTCATCCTTGGAAGACTATGCTGATTTCGCCAACGTTTCCCGCATATGTTCGATTCCACGAATCATTTCAAGACGGCCACCACGTTCGAACCACATATCAGGGCCGCCACCGCTGGCTCCTTCAAACTCGCGGTCAGTTCGAGCGACGTACAATTCATCAGCGATGATCTCAAGCCACATCTCGACGCGTTTTAGCAATTGGGTTTCCATGCACTGATGCTACGCCGGAAAGGAATACAAAAGTGGACATGCACTGTTGCACAACGATATTCCTCTCACTATGGCACATCTGAAATACTTGCGACGGAGGGGGAAACCATGCTTGACGCTGAGGGCAAAGCAAAAGTTCAACGGCAGATTGCGACGTTTACCGACAATTATCGCCAGATGAAAGCGCTTGGCTACAACGTGACAATCATGGGTCTACCGAGCTATGAAACGCAAGAAGACTTTGATCGATACCAGACCCACCTAGTCGGAAGCGATTTTCAGATTGAGAATGAGTTCATGACGGAAATTCTCAAAGGGCTACTCACAAACGGTGTACCGGCAAGACTGGTTACAATTCGCTACCCTGAATTTGAGAAATGGTTAAACGGACGCGAAAACAACAGCAGCACTCGCGCTTCATACTGCGGCCATTTGATCTCAGAAGATGAACGCAAGAACAGTTCGCCTATACATTAGTTCGACAGCCGTCTTCGCTCGCGCTGCGATTGCTCGCTGCGTTATTGGGGCATGACCGAATTCCCTATTGTGACCCGGATTGTCGGAGTGGCATCCCCGCGCTGCGCCGGATGGCCGTTTGGGGGTGTGGGGGGGGTCTGCGGTGGGCTCTCACAGCAAGCGAGCGCTGCGAACGGATCGAACGGAACTCCAGCGCCGCGCTTATTCGACACGTAACTCGACATTCTGAATTTCGGGCGAGAGTTCGCCTCGTAATCTACTGATTTGATTGGCGTCCCCGACGGGATTTGAACCCGTGTTATCGCCGTGAAAGGGCGGTGTCCTAGGCCGGGCTAGACGACGGGGACGGCTGGGAGGGCTGAGAGCGGCTGGAAGAGGGCTGGTTACACCTTTCAAGATACGCCCTTAGCAAGGCTATCAACTCGCGAAAGGCGTGTCAAAAAGAGCGGTCTGCGGTGCGCGGAGCTTGCACGCGGCCAAAATGGCACCGACAGGGTTGCGTCACGGCCCGGCAAGAGCCGGTTGGGCAGAACCAGAAGCGTCAAGACTGCCCACACGTGTTGTGCGCTATCCTCGATGAGAGTCTTGGCGCGGCCTGGCCTGAGCGGCAAACCGCGCCGTAGTGTTGTTTTGCGTCAATTGCCCAGATCCTCATGTCACCTCATCCATGCAGCGATCGCAATGAATTCTCGCGGAAGGGCGCCGGACAGGCCCGCCGCAGCGAAAATCGCGCAGGACGGCGGTGGCGGCGCACCGGGCGGTTTGCCGCCCTTGCCATCGCACAGCCCTCGGCTCAAACCATGGCTTCGGACCATCGCCTGTATCGATAACCCATAGCCGGGAACCACGAGCTGAAGGCAGCGCAAACAGGCCGGGATCCTATCCCCGAATCGTGGGGCGACAGGGTGCAAGGAGGGGTGGATTTTTACGGCGAGCCGGGCCGGCCACGGGCGGGCGGGTTCTGAGATCGATGGAAGCTGTGACAAGAGGAAAAATCGAGTGAGCCAGAGCAGATTGCAACGCATTTGTACGATCGGTTGTTTGATCGCGGGGGCACTGGCGGCCACAGGCTGCCACAAAACGCAGGCGCCAGCGGCCGGCGGGCCGCAGATGCAGGGCCTGCCGGTGCAAACGGTCACCGTGACCATGGCGCCCGTTGCGCAGAGCAGCGAGTATGTGGCAACCATCAAGTCGCGCCGGTCAACGGCGCTGGTGCCGCAGGTGAGCGGACAACTGACGGAGATCGGCGTCCACTCCGGCGACCAGGTGAAGGCCGGGCAGTTGCTCATGCAGATCGATGCGCGGCAACAGCGGGCCACGGTGGATTCGCTGCGCGCAACCGAGCGGCAGAAGAAGGCGCTAGACGATTACGACACCATCGAAGTGGAGCGCCAGCGCAAGCTGTTTGAAGCCGGCGTGACCAGCCGCGACGCGTACGAGCAGGCGCAACAGGCTTATCAAAACGCCAAGGCGGACTATCAGTCGGCAGTGGAGGCGCGCAAGGCAGGGGAACAACTGCTGGACTACTACGCCGTTCGCGCGCCCTTCGACGGCGTGGTCGGCGACATTCCGGTTCACGTGGGCGACTACGTGGGTCCAAATCTGTCGCCGGCCACCGTTCTGACCACAATCGACGAGAACAACCATCTGGAGGCGTATATCTACATTCCCACCGAGCGCTCCCCCGAAGTGCGTATGGGCCTCGGCGTCGATCTGACCGACAACAGCGGCAAGCTGCTGGAGAAGACGAAGGTCGATTTCATCTCCGCCGAGGTGGACAGCACGCTGCAGGGGATTCTGGTCAAGGCCCCGGTCGAGGCCACGCCCGAGATGCTGCGCAATGCGCAGATGATCAAGGCGCGAGTTATATGGAGCACAAAACCCATGGCTCTGGTTCCGGTGCTTGCGGTGGTGCGCCAGGGCGAAGAAAGTTTCGTCTTCGTGGTGCTGAAGCAAAACGGAATGGCCGTGGCGCACCGCACGCCGGTGGTGCTCGGCGACACCGTGGGGAACGACTACTCAATTGTTTCAGGATTGAATGCGGGCGACAGCGTGATCGTCTCGGGAACCCAATTCCTGGTGGACGGCATGCCGGTGATACCCATGGGCGGCGCAGCGCCACCCGCACCCTCTCGGGGAGCAGGCGCTGGAGCGCAAAGCACGAATAGTGGAGCACAGGCCAACGATGCCGGAGCGCGCGCCGTCGCAGTCTCCCATCCGCTGCACAGGAAGCACCGGAACGCCCGGGCACGGAAGAGCGGGCACACGAAAACCGCGACGGTCTCATAAGAAAGAGGCTCATTTTGTTTGTCGATTTCTTTATTCATCGCCCGGTCTTTGCCACCGTTTGCGCCCTGCTCATCATTCTGGCGGGCGCCATCTGCATTCCCAATCTTCCCGTGGCCATGTATCCCACGCTGGCGCCGCCTGTGGTGTCGGTAAGCGCCGATTATATCGGCGCCGACGCGGAGACGGTCGAAAAGGCCGTCACCATTCCGCTGGAGGAGGCGATCAATGGCGTAGAGGGAATGCGCTACATCAGCTCAGCGAGCACGAATAGCGGCAGTTGCGAAATCGACATCACTTTCCAGACCGGATACAACCTCGACATCGCGGCCGTGGATGTGCAGAACCGCGTGGCCAGCGTGGAGGGCCGCCTGCCGGGCGAGGTGGTTTCCACGGGCATCGACGTTCTGAAATCCAACTTCAACTTCATCTTAGGCGCCGGATTCTTTACGCGGGACGGGCGCTACTCAAGCGAATACATCTCCAACTACCTGGACATCTACGTCATCGACGCGCTCAAGCGCGTGCCGGGAGTGGGCGACGTGGTCAACTTTAACGCACGCAAGTACGCCATGCGCGTGTGGCTCGATCCGGTGCGCCTGGCTGCACGCGACCTGACCGCAACCGACGTGGTGAATGCGCTCGAAGAGCAGAACGTCGAGGTTCCGGCCGGACAGCTCGGCCAGCCGCCAGCCGACACGAAGCAGGCGTATCAGATCCCGGTGCGGGTCGTGGGCCGGCTCACAAGTCCTGAAGAGTTCGACAACCTCATCGTCAAGAACTCGCCCAACGGCCTGGTGCTGCTGAAGGACGTGGGCCACGCGGAGGTGGGCGCCGAGAATTACGCCACTGCGCTCAAGTACCAGGGCCATGACGCCATGGGCATCGGAGTGGAGCAACTGTCGAACGCGAACTCCCTCGAGGTGGACCGCAAGGCCAAAGCCGCTCTCGAACAGCTCTCAAAGAACTTCCCGCCCGGTCTGGAGTACGCCATCGCCTTCGACTCCACCACGGCAGTGGGCGAATCGATTCGCGAAGTACTCATCACGCTGGCCGAAGCGATCATCATCGTTATTACCGTCATTTTTCTGTTTTTGCTCGACTGGCGCGCCACCATCATTCCCGCCGTCACTATTCCCGTTTCGCTCATCGGCACCTTCGCGTTTATCCGCATCTTCGACTTTTCTATCAATTCACTCACGCTTTTCGGCATCACGCTGGCGACGGGCCTGGTGGTCGACGACGCCATTGTGGTCATCGAAAACGTGCAGCGTCACATTCATATGGAGCATTCCAAAGCGCGCGAGGCCACTTCGCGCGCCATGGGCGAGGTGACCAGCGCCGTGATCGCCACGTCGCTGGTGCTGATCGCGGTATTCGTGCCCGTTTCATTCTTCCCCGGAACCACCGGCATTCTCTATCGCCAGTTTTCGCTCACCATCGCGTTCTCCATCGCCATCTCGGCGTTCAATGCTCTCACCCTTTCGCCGGCGCTGTCAGCGCTCTTCCTGCGCGGCGAAGAGGCTCGTCCACGCCAGTTGGATTTTCTCCACATCAGGCTGGTCTCGCGCGCTTTTGCCGCCTGTATTCACGGCGCCGACGCATCCATCACCTGGATGGCCGGCACATACGCGCGCATCATCCATGTCGCGCTGCAACTGCGCTACATCCTTCTGCTGGTCTTTTTTGCCGGGCTGGCCGCAACGGTGTGGATCTATCGCGTGGTTCCCACGGGTTTCATTCCGCAGGAAGACCAAGGATATTTCATGGTGATTGTGCAGGCGCCACCAGGTTCTTCGCTCGCCTACACGACGGCCCTCGCCGATGAGGGAGCCGCCATCATTGCGCAGAATCCCCACGTGGGCGGATTATTTTCCATTTTGGGTTTCAGCTTTAGCGGGAGCGCTTCGAACGCCGGCATGATGTTTGTGAACACAAACACAACGAACGAGCACGGCGGAAAGGCCTACTCGACGGCCGACATCATCAAGGATGTCTCGCCCAAACTGCAAATGCTGATGTTCGCCCCCAACGGCGGCCTGGTGGCCGCATTCGAGCCGCCGGCAGTAGAGGGAGTGGGCAGCTACGGCGGGTTCCAGTTCATGCTGCAGGATCAGGGTGGCAACACGCTCAGCGACCTGGACCGCGTGGCGCACCAGATTGTGAACGCCAGCGGCGCGCACAAGGATCTCACGGACCTGATCACGACCTTTTCAGCCAACGACCCACAGGAGCTGGTGACGATCGACCGCGAGAAGGCCAAGGCGATGGGCGTCTCGATCACGCAGATCGCCAGCACCCTCAACGTCTTCATGGGCTCGGAGTACGTCAACGACTTTGACTACAACGAGCGCACCTATCGCGTCTACGTGGAGGCCGACCAGCCCTTCCGCATGAATGCCGGCGACCTGCATAGCTACTATGTCCGCTCCGATTCCGGCCAGATGGTTCCACTCGACAACCTGGTCACGGTTCAAGCGAGCGCAGGCCCTCCGGTAATTACGCACTACAATCTCTTCCGCGCGGTGGAGATCGACGGCTCGCCCGCGCCCGGATACAGTTCAGGGCAGGCGCTCGTGAGCATGGATAAGCTGGCGACGGAAAACATGATGCGCGGCATGAACTACGAGTGGACGGGCCTCACTCTCGACGAGATCGAGTCGAGCGGCAAGGCGCTCGTCATCTTCGGCCTCGGCATTCTGGTCGTGTACCTCACGCTTTCGGCGCAATACGAGAGCTTCGCGCTGCCGTTCATCATTCTGCTGGCCGTGCCGATGGCTGTGTTGGGCGCGTTGGGCCTGGTTTCGCTGCGCGGCCTCGCCAACGACGTCTATTGCCAGATCGGCCTGGTGATGCTCATCGGCCTATCGGCGAAGAATTCGATTCTGATCGTCGAGTTCGCCGAGCAGTTGCGGCGCAAGGGCCGTTCGATCGCCGAGGCCGCGATCGAAGCCGCGGAGCTGCGCTTGCGGCCGATTCTGATGACCTCGTTCGCGTTCATCATGGGCGTTCTGCCGCTGGTATTCGCCACGGGAGCCGGCGCGCTTGGCCGCCGCTCAGTAGGAACGACGATCGTCGGCGGCATGTTGTTGTCGACTGTGCTCAACCTGGTGTTCATTCCAGTGCTGTATGTGATCCTGAGGCGACTTCTCCAACGCAACGATGTGGCAGAGGAGACGCAGGCGGAAAGCTAGCGTGGTGTCTCTAAAGTTTGTCACATAAATCGCGCATCCCAAATGCAGGTTCCCGTTCGACTTCGCTCAGGGCAGGCTTTCGACTCCGTTTGGCACAGAAAACGCGCAAACTCCGCTCAGCGACTGTCTCCGTTGTCAAGAGTTGTGTGAGAGCGGGTTATGGAAAAGAAGGCGCGTAGCGCCTCGGAAAACGCATAGGGCGCGTTTCCCGCTTTCCCACAACCCCGGCTGCTAGCAGTATGTGTTCTTTGAGACCAGAGACCCGGCGGTGGTGGCCTGCGAGGTTGCATGGAGCTGGCGGACTTGTCGAGCTTTTGCGTTGAGGCGGATCAGCAGTTTATGGGCCAGGGCGATACGGATGACTTTGCGTGGTTTGCCGGCAGCGCTGAGACGTTGCTGGAAGGCGATGAAATCGGGTTCGTAACGGCCCACCACACTGGCCACGATGAACAGGATTTCGCGGACCGAGGCGCGGCCGCCGCGCACCGCACGCTGGCCCTGATGTTTGCCGCTGTCGCGGGCCAGCGGAGCTACGCCGGCCAGCTTGGAGATCGTCTTGTTGGACAGGGTGCCGATTTCCGGCATCTCGGCCATGAGACGGGCCACGGTGCGATCGGCCACGCCCTTGATGGAACGGAAGACCTGATCGAGTTGATGCCAGAGCGGGTCCTGGGCGACCAGTTGCGCGATGGACGTTTCCAACTCGCGGATCTGGCGAGCGACGACGGCCAGCAGTTCGTCGATCAGAGCCACGACCGCCGGGTCGGTGACCAGGCGGGACTGATTCAGTTGTGCGGTGCGGACCTCGGTGAGCTGGCGCAGGCGGGTGACCAGGGCGCGCAACTGCTGCTGCCTGGCGGAAGATAAACAGACCGGCTGAGATCGCCTGGTCTGGGCATACCATGCGATCATGCCCGCATCCAAGCGGTCGGTTTTTTCCAACTGCCCCATGCTCTGGGCGAAGCGGCGTACCGCTCGCGGGTTGAGGATGGCCACGGGAAGGCCTTGTTCAGAGAGCAGGGCCAGGGCCCGTTGTTCATAGCCGCCGGTGGCTTCCATGGCCACCAGTTCGACTTGGTGAGCCTGGCAGAAGGCGGCCAATGCGGCGATCCCTTGCGGGTTGTTGGGGAACGAAGCGAAGGCGCCCTCTTGGCCGACGCGCGCCTCCAAAGAGGTTGAAGAAATATCCACTCCACAAATGATCCGGGTCACGGTAACCTGCCTTGTATGTGCGACTGGTAGTCATGCGACTGTTCGGTCGTACGTGACTTGGGCAGCGGTCCCTGAGCTGAGCGACGGTGAGTAATCACCACAGGATGAACGGGAGCCGTCCGCCCGCGGGGGAACCGATCTCTCGGTTCCCCCACTACGACATCTTCAACCTGCAAAATGTCGATTCCTTAGAGATACAAGGATGACGGCTTCGTTTTTGAAGCGAACTTTAGAGACGGGACATTAGAGCCGCGCCGGTCTACGGCTGCCTCGCCACCTGCGCCGGTCCCACCTGCGTGGCCGTAACTCAGTAGAGATGGCAGCTGCCTGCTACGGCGCCACCGGCAGTGCGGGCATAGCACCCTGCGCCCTGGCTTCGGCCACGACCGCGTCCAGATGAACCAGCACCTCGGCTACGGTCATGGTATAGACCTCGCGCCGGGCATCGCAGCCTTCCTCGACAATCTGTTTCAGATGCCGCCCGGCGATCTGCGCCGCCAGTTGGTCGGTGATCACCTTGCCGCTGCGCTTCTTCTGCTCTACCCACGCCGTGCACGGCAGCGCGATCCACATGGGCCGGCCGTTCACGTCGAAGCGCACGTCCACGGCGTCGGCGTGGCGCGTGGCAATGGCCACCATCGTCCCTTTCCAGCGGCAGTGCAAGTCCTCGCCGCTCCAGCGGTCGGTCACGTGGAAGTCTTCGTACATGCTGATAGCCTATCGTTCCGGCCGTGCCGCGGCAAGCCGCGCGCATCGGGGGCCGTGCCCGGTTGCCGCTGCTCGAACCGCACTGATAGACTAATCTGGTTCGAGTGGCGCCCTCTACATCCGTTTGGACCCGCCCGTAAGTCAATCAGCGAAGGACAAAAGAAAGCCGTGGACACAAGAACTCGTCACGCTCTTAAGAAGGACAAATTTGCCCAGGCTGCGGCCAGCAGCGCCAGTTGGGTCAGCGAGCACCAGAGCGGCGTGGTGCGCTGGAGCATCGGTATCGGTGCGTTTCTGGTTCTGGCGGTTGGCGCGTTGATTTTCTGGAGTGTGCGCTCCTCGGCCGCAGACCTTGCCCTGGGCGCAGCCCTGGATGTGTACACAGCGCCCTTGCCGCTTCCCGGCGCTCCGCCAGAACCCGGCGTATACACCACTGCCGCCGCACGCGAAACGGAGGCCAATCGTGAGTTTGTGGCGATCGCTCACGATTTCAGTTGGCTGCCCGAGGGAACCAAGGCTCGTTACTTTGCCGGGGTTACCTACGAGGAACTGGGCCAGACGGGCAAGGCCGAGGCCGAGTTGAAAGCCGCTGCCGACTCCCGGGATCGTAATCTTGCCAACCTGGCCAAGCTGGCCCTTGCCGGGCTCTACCGCCAGACGAACCGCGATAGCGAGGCGTTCGCGCTCTATAACGAGATCGCGGCCAAGCCATCCGTTACGGTGTCAGCCAGCGTAGCGCAGCTCGACCTTGCCGACCTTTATGCCGCCGAGGGCAATCAGGACCACGCGCGCGTCCTGTGGGCCAAGGTGAAAGACGCGGACAAGGACGGCGCGGCCGGGTCGATCGCCGAGCAAAAGCTCGCCGGCAAATAGGATTGCGCTTGGCGGCCCTGGCGGTACAGCAACATGCCGTGGGCGCTTTTCTCGCAGGCTCCAGGGCCCAGGGCCGGGTGGGCCTGAGCACTTTCTTCTCTGCCTGCGTCTGGTGAGTGATGAGCACCAGCCAGGCCATTGTCGCAGGGTGGATGGAGATTCCCACGAGCGCGTTGAACGACGAAGCCCGCCTGCGCGCGGCAGACGATGCGCTTGCCGCGCTGGTCGGCCAGTACGCCGGCTCCCTCTATCGCGTGGCCTACTCCGTCCTGCGCAACTCCGCCGACGCCGAAGATGTCGTGCAGGAAGCGTTTCTGCGCGTCCTGCGCCATCGCCACACGCTGGGCGAGGTGCGCGACCATCGCGTCTGGCTTATTCGCATCGTCTGGAACATCGTGCTTGACCGCAAACGCCGCGCCAAGACCCGGCCGGAAACCGATGACGTGGCGGAGTTGGCACGTGTGTTGCCCTCCACGGGCCTTTCCGCCGAGGAAATCGCCGCGGCGGCGCAACATCACGCCCATGTGCTTGCCTGCGTGGACCGGCTGCCCTCCAAAGAGCGCCAGGTGCTCATGCTTTCGGCCTTTGAAGAGCTCACCAGCGTGGAGATCTCGGCGGTCCTGGGCATTACCGAATCCAGCGTCCGCTCGCGCCTGTTTCGCGCCCGCAACCTGATGGCCGGCCTGCTCGATCACCAGAGGAGTTTGCGATGAACTCGAACCCTCACAATCCGATCCCTTCCGGCCCTGTTCCCGGATCCGGCGAAGAGACCCTGCGGCTGATCGCCGGCCTTTCTGCTCCCGCAGGTCTTGAAGACCGTGTGCATGCGGCCCTCCGCGCTGCACCGCGACGGGGGCGTGTTCTGGCCTGGCCCTCGAATCTGCGCCTGAAGATGGTCCCTGAGAGCAACTGGATGCGCACCGCAGCCGCGGCGGCCATTGTTTTTGTGGTCGTCGGCGGAGGATGGGGCGTTTACACCCGCGTACAGCCGGGGCAGCCAGCCAAGGTGATCGCGATGCCACCACGCATACCGGCCGCGGGCGGATTTTCGGGGGCAGGCGCCATCCGCACCCCGCAAACCCTTCCCGGCCCGGCGGCGCCTCAACCTGCCAACGCGGGCACCGCCCAGCCCAAGGGCGCGAAAAAGCCCGCCGCTCGCCTCAAACCTTCCGGTTCCGCGGGCAATCAGCCTGCCTCGGCCGCTAGGCCCGTGGTTCAGCCTGCCACGTCCAGGTAAAGCCCGCGGCTCCTCCCCCTCACGCGTTCTTCATCACGGCCTTGATCAGCATGCCAAGCAGCGCCAGCACCACCGCGCCCCAGAACGCGGGAAAGAACCCGTGCACGGTGAACCCGCGCACGATGTTCGACGCCAGCAGGATCATCAGGCTGTTGATGACCAGCAAAAAGAGCCCCAGCGTGAGGATGCTGAGCGGGAAAGTGACGATCTTCAGGAAGAGGCCCACGGTGGCGTTCAGCAGTCCGATGACCAGCGACGCGATCAGGGCCGGCCACAATCCCGACACGTGAAAGCCGGGCACAAGCCTGGAAACGATCAGCAGAGCAACCGCGTATAAGAGCCACTGCACCAGAAGTGCGATCATGTGAATGCCTCCGGTCCTCTTAATTCAAGTTGCCGCAGCATCCTGCCGCGGCTCATCTTCCCTAAGATGCTACATCCCGCCCCGGAATCAGGTCACTCGGCCTCCAGCTATCGAAATGGACGTCATCATGGGGATTTACAGTAAAACTATGTTCGCCCGCCGTCTCTCCGTTCAGCGCATCGACTCAGCGGGCGAGCGTCACGCCTGCCCCATTCGCTGGATCGACAACTTTGCCATGCGCAACTTTACCAACGACGCGGTCTTCGACGACACATTCCCGGCAGCCGACGGGGTGCTCGAAGCGGGCCATCGCGTCCCCCTCGACCGGCTGCAACCCGCCATGGAGGACTGGTTTCGCTGCAAAGGCTACCTGAAAACCGGCGAGCGGCTCGAAGTGATCGAGACGACGCGGCAGGCCTGAACAGCGGCTTGCCTCTGCGCCACGGCGGCGACAGTGAATCGATTGCAGGCCTGCGCATCGATTCTGGCGACGTTTGGCGACGAAAATCGCCGCGGTTTTGAGCGTTTTGGGACGAGCCGTTTCTGATTCTGAAGGACTTATTCCTGTAAATGGGCCGTTTTTATACCCCCACCGGGTATAGGGGGGGTAGGGGGTAAAGCTTCTGGGTTGCGGCCATCCCCGCCGGTCCACAGCCGAAACTCCGCCTCGCGCCGCGTCTTCAGCCCAGGATTCTCTACCCCTCCGGCGTGGTCCCATGCCAGCAACTGCTCGGCGGCAGCGGCGTAGCGGCCTGCATTCAGCTCCCGGAGCAGGGTCGAGCCGGCCAGCCGCCCCGCACCCAGGTTGAAGCAGAAGTCCACCAGCGCGTCGAACTGCCCCTGGGCCAACTCCACGCGGACCAGCCGGCTAACCTCCCGCTCCGCCTCCAGCACGTCGTTTGCCAGGATCGCGGCGGCCAGCTCCTCGCCGATTCCGTCAGGAAACGACTGCCCCGCCGCGATCCGGTGTCCATAGCCAATGGTGGGGAAACCGGCTACGTCTGTATATGAATGACTGCGAAACCCCTCCGACCTCTTGATCAATTCCAACCCTGCCGCGCTCAATTGCATGAAAAACTCCCTTGTTCCGCCAGAAATGCCAAAGGGCCTGCCTCGAACCCTCCTGTCGAAAGGAAGGGTTCACGGCAGACCCTAAAATCACACTAGCAGGATCGCGGAATTAATCTGCAAAACCCGGCGCGATTTTTTTGGAGGGCCGTGGCGACTGGAAACTCCGCCATTTCACAGATCGATGTGTATGTCTATTAACCTGCTTATTTTTAATAACATAGTACATTCGGCAACCGGGGCCACTTGGGTTGCCTTTTGTGTACGATTTTCCACAGTTTTCTTTCGCCCAAATCGGGAAAAATTCGAGTTATTTCCAGTGCAATCCGTAACTCGAACAGACTGAACGCCTTATCAGAAGAACCTCGGGAGCCGGGCAGTTTTCAACAGAAATCCCCTTATCCATCTTGACAATGCATACGGGGCAGCCAGTACCGGTTTAGTAAAATGGGCAGATGGTTAGAACAAGGAAAACACGCAACTTAAGACGAAGAGCGCCGCTATGGATTTGCCTCGTAGCCGGTGTCTCCGCCGTTGCGCTGGTCGCGCTGGTGGTGCTGTTCTCAGCGCGGACGGTGCAAGCGGATGCGGGTCTTTCCAGACCAGCATTCACCCCGCCTGCGTCTTCCCCTGCAGCGAGTGCAACGCCGGCCTCCCTCGCTGACCAGGAACCGCAGATCCCACAGAACGCCCCAACCGCCGCCGCCCAAGACTGGAAAAGCAAGATTCATGGAGTGGCTTCCTGGTACGGCGGCGTCTTTAATGGACGCAAGACCGCAAGTGGCGAGGTTTACGACATGTACGCCATGACGGCCTGCCACCCGACCCTCCCCTTTGGCTCCGTCGTTCGAGTCGTGAACCAGTCCAACCACCGCTCGGTCGTCGTCCGCATTAACGATCGGGGCGACCTGGTCGTTGAGGGGCGGATTATCGACCTCTCCTACGGCGCGGCCAGGAGGCTGGGCATGACCCATGCCGGCCTGGCGGACGTGGATTTGCAGGTTCTATCGCTGGGCAAACCAGGCGCCCGGGAATAAAGCCCCCTTCCCCAGAGCAAGAAGGCCAGCCCAGGGGGCTGGCTTTCTTGATTTATCTCCAGGGTTTTACGAAATGGAGGTCTATACCCCGCGCTACCCTTACCTGTAGTCTTTTGGATCAATGCACGCGTCGTAAAGCCGGCGATCGATTTTGATCCACTGCGTACCATTGATTCCCCGCCTGTTAGCGGTTGTCGGGCTTATCGGATACGCGCAGGCGATTCGAATCCACCGATCCTGCTGCCTGGCGATTACCCGTATTTCATCTGCAACTTCCGATAGATCCTGATCCTGAGAGAATACAAGCGCCACATCGAACTCATTTCGGACCGCTTGGCCAATTATGTCCAGAGCGATACGAACGTCGATACCCTTCTCCTCACCATGCAGGAACGTAAAAAGAGAGCCATCGGGCAGCGTAACTGCTTTGTTCCTGTAACGCAACGATCGACTGAATACTGTAATCCCCTGCCGGCCCATCGAGGCAAGCTTGTTTGTCCAAAAACGATTCCACATTGGATCATCGGTCGCATCGGGGACGCCGGTATAGAAGTACATACCAGCCAAGTTCCAACCCTCTCGGGTCACGATTGCGTCAACAAGTTTTCGGATGCCGTAGTTGGGAAAATGATAGCCGAAGGCTGCACGGGAATGGTGGAAGAGGTTTTGTCCGTCGATGAACGCGACAGCACGCTTGATTGCCGGTTCGATCATTTTCGTTGGGAGCCCCGAAATGAATAACCCCGCCCGAGAGCCCTTTCGGGCGAGTCAGGCGGGGAGCAAATACAAACCAAGAGTACGTTTTTCCAATCAAAACCGCAAGCGAATTCGCAGTGGATCAGTTGTTTTCCGGCTGGGTGTAGGGCTTTTGCAGGTACAGGCGGGCCTCGTTCACGGCTCCCTGGGTATTGTCGTTGGTCTGTACGGCCAGCCTGTACTCGTTCACGGCCCGGTCGCGCTGTCCGGTCAGGTCAAAGATCTTGCCAATGGCGATGTGGCTCCAGACCTCGGTCCAGGGCGGTTCGTCGTCGCCGCGCAGCGCGTCGCGGAAGGCGTTCACCGCGGCCTGGTAGTTGTGCTGCGTAAACAGCACTTCGCCAATGCGATAGCTGGCCAGCGAGCTTAACGGGTTGGCGTCGAGCGCTTTTTTATATTCAGCCAGAGCGCCGATCAGATCGCCCTGCGCCACCAGTTGCTGCCCCTTCAGGATGGCGATACGCACCTGCAGGTCGGGGGTGGTCTTGAGTACCCAGTCGCCGGGATCGATACTGATCCGCCGCGGACGGCCGAAGGTATCCACAACGTATTGCGTGTCGGTGCCCACCACATCGATCCTCTGGTTTTCCGTCTTGCCCTCGGTTTCGACGCGCAGTTCCACCGGCATGTTGAAGAGATCGAGATCCTGGTCGATCTCGCCGATGGTGCGAAAGCCCTTGTTGTTGCCGAGCCGGTAAACGGCATACTTGTCGGTGAAGCGCGGCGCTCCGGTGCCATCGATCCATTGGGAGAAGAACGGCAGCAACTGCTGCTGGCTCTGCGCCTCGGCCACCTTCTCAAAGTCTTCGGTGCGGATGGAGCTGTCGGTGTATTGGCTCAGAGCGCCCTTCAGGATGGTCTGAAAAGCCTTGTCGCCCACCTCCCAGCGCAACATGTGGAAGATCATGGCGCCCTTTTCGAGCGTCATGGACTGAAACTGGGGCGAGAAAGGATCGAGCCGCCCGGAGCTCGAGAGCGGCACGGTGTCGTAGGCCAGAGCGCCGGCGCTTACGTCTTCCAGGGTGGCCCGCAGCGCGCTCTTGCCGCTCTCGTCTTCCAAATACATCAGCTCTCCATAGCGCGACATGCCGTTGGTGATCCAGGCGTCGCTCAGCGTCTTGGGGCTCACCTCGCATCCCCACCACTGGTGGGCGATCGTATTCGCCAGCAGCCGCACGGCCGATTTGTCGCCCACCCGCGAGCCTTGAACCGCCGCCAGCTCCGGCGCGTAGGCCGCCGGCAAAGTGTCGTCAGGCAGCTCGACCACGTTCAACCGGCTTGTCTCCGGCTCGCCAAAGGTGTCTGTAAAGAAGTCAAACTCCCGGTTGGCCGTCTGCGCCAGTTGGTTTGCCGAGGCCTGATGGCTGATGGTCACGTACACCTTCACGTTGCCCGGCCCGACTGAAACCGGCAGCACAAACCGGCCGGCAATCACTGTCCCCGGAAACCCCGGCTTCGTCCAGTTGAAGTCGTATTCGTCGCCCGGCTTGCCGGTGGAAAGCTTTACCGGCTTCGACGCCCCCACGGCGCCGCTAGCAAGCACACGCATCCCTTGCGGAACACGGATGCGCATCTGGGCCGTGAAGCGATCGGTCATGTAGCCGGTCATGGGAAACCAGCGCGCCGGATACAGCAGATAGCTGATGGGTTCCTGGATGGCGGCCAGCTTCAAACCCTCTACCGGTCCATCCTCGTTGCCGGTGATGGCGCCGTCGTAGGCGAAGGTCCAGTGCACCGTCTGGCCGGGAACAAGCGGCGTGGAAGGCGTCACCCGGATGGATCCGTCGGCCGTCCGCTCCCCGTCGAGCAGTTTGCCGCTCTCATCGGTAATCTTGGTGACCTTGAGCGCCGGGTGAAAGCCAAAGGTCACCACGTCCAGATTGGCGGGCGCGGTAAAACCCACCACCGCCGTGGCCGTCAGATGATGCGCCGTAGTGTCCAGTTCGGCGTCGATCACGTAACTGCCGATGTTCGGCCCCGGCCGCTGTTGCGCGGCGGCCGGCGCCGTTGCCATCCCCAGGCAGGCCGCGGCCAGCAGGCCGGGCACCGCGCATCGGCTCACAAGCCGTCTGCTTTCGAACCGCAAGCCTCTCATGTCTCTCCGCACCCTGATGTTCATTCTCATGCCGCTGCTCGTTCTTGGCGCCGTTTGTTCGCCGGTTTTCATTTCGCGGGGAAATCTCGACTTTTCTCAGTGTTGCGCGGCCGCCGCGGCCACGGGGACAGGTGCTCCGAGTTCCTGCAAGACAATCCCAGCAACTCGTTCCATGGCGCCGGGCCCTTCGCACAGGCCATTCGCCGGCTGCATTCGCAGCGCCTCCCGTATGGCCCCCAGCTCCATTCTCATGGACTCCCGAGCTGGCCCGTCGGGTAGCAGCCGTTCAAGCTGTTGGACGATATTTGGCGCGGTGAAGTCATTCTGGATCAGCTCGGGAACCACGCGCTTGCCGGCGATCAGGTTGGCCATGGCCACATGGGGCACCTTGACTACCCGTTTGGCGATGGCATAGGTGAGCGGCGAGACGCGATAGACCACCACAAAAGGATTGCCGATCAGCGCCGCCTCTACCGTAGCCGTTCCGCTGGCCACCACCGAGGCTCGCGCATGGAACAGGGCGGCGCGGGCATCGTGGACGAGCCGCACGCACAGCCCGCTGCCGCTTGTTTCCGCCAGGCGCGATACCGCCTGCCGCTGTGCTGCATCGAGCGTGGGAGCCAAAGGAACCAGAAACTCATACGCCCGCGAGGACGGAACCGCACCGGGCGTAGGCTGCGCCAGCTTCCGCGCAGCCTCAAGCATCTCCGGCAGATGATCTTCGATCTCGCGCAGGCGGCTGCCCGGCAGCAGGCCGATCCAGGTCTTCGCCGGATCCAGCCGGTTCTCCGCCGCAAACTGCTCGCGGCCGATGGCGGGCTGCGGCAGATCGGCGAGGGGATGGCCGACAAACTCGGCCTTTACGCCCCGCCGGCGATAGTACGGCTCTTCAAAAGGAAAGATGACCAGCATACGGCGAACATATTTGCGCACCAGACGGATGCGGCGCTGCTTCCACGCCCAGAGCTGCGGGCTGACGAAGTAAATCACCGGAACGCCCAGGCGGTGGAACTGCTTCGCCAGCCGGAAATGGATCTCGGGAAAGTCGATGAGCACGGCCACATCGGGCCGCCGCGCGCGGATGGCCCCTTTCAGCTTGCGGAACTCACGATAGATGCGCGGCAGGTGCAGCACCACCTCGGTCAGGCCCATCACCGCCATGTCTTCCGAGCGGACTACGCGCTCCACGCCTGCCGCTTCCATGCGTGCGCCGCCCATGCCGAAGAACTGCGGCGCGATTCCGGCAGCCGTGAACTGGCGGCGCAATTCCGCGGCCAGCAGCGCGCCGTAGTGCTCGCCGCTGGCCTCCCCCGCCGAGATGAAAACAACCGGAGTCATGGATCGTCTGCCGCCGAAGGCGTACTTGACCCAATCATAGCGGCATCCTGCGCGTTTACCATCGACACATGCCGCTGGTCGAGGTTAACTCGGTGTCAAAGAGCTATCCGCGCCGCATGGGGCTGCGCACCACGGAGCAGACCGTGGTGAACAACGTGTCGCTGGCGATTGCGGCGGGCGAGACGCTGGGCCTGGTGGGCGAATCCGGGTCTGGAAAAACGACGCTGGCGCGCTACCTGAGCACGCACATCGCAGTGATGGAGCATGGAAGGCTGGTGGAGACCGGCGAGACCGAGGCGCTGTGCGCGCATCCGCGCGAGGCCTACACGCGGCAGCTCGTCGCGGCCACGCCGGAGTTGCCTGCCGGCGTGGCCTGAAGGATTTGCGAGAACCGCGCGCTACTTCGGCTGCGTCTGCGGTTGAGCCGGCGCTGCCGGCTGCGCGGGCGTGGCCGGTTGAGCCGGCGCTGCCGGCTGCGCGGGCGCGGCAGTGCTTGCAGGCGCCGCAGGCTGCGCCGGCGTAGCTGTGGCCGGTTTGGCTGCTGGCGGGGCAGTGCTTGCAGGCGCCGCAGGAGCGGCCGGCGCGGCATTGGGTTGGGCGCTCGCGCCGGGTTGCGGCTGCGCGCCGGACGCCGGTGGATATTGATGCTGCGGCAATTCCGTCACATTCACCAGCTCCATGTCGAAGATCAGGTCGGACTTGGCCGGAACGGCAGGATGGCCAGGACGGGCAGGAATGGCTTGCGTTCCGAAGGCCAACTGCCAGGGAACGAAGATCCGCCGCTTGCCGCCGATCTTCATGCCCTCGATTCCGTAATCGACGCCGGGGATTATGTTGTGCATGCTCTTCCTGACCACAAGGGGGTCCGGATCGCCCATCTTGGGCTTGCCGTCGGGACCGAGCTCGGGTTTGCCGTCCTTGCCCACGACCGGCTGCCTGTGATCCTCCCACGAGTCGAATTCGACGCCGTCGGCCGCGAGCCAGGCGGTGTACTTCAGGTGACAGAGCTGGCCCGGCTCGCACTCAGCGCCGGTGCCGATCTTGATGTCCTCATAGCGCACTGCGAAGGGCATCATGACCGGACCGTGAGCGACCCTGGGCACGCCCGGCGGAAGCTTGATCCACGGCTCCGGCGCGCGGGCTGTTGTGGACGGCTTGGCGGTGGAGGGTTTGGCGGTTATGGAAGTAGAAGAAGCGCTCTTGGGCGTTGCCGATTTGGTTGCAGGCGCTTTGGGAGCGGTTTGGGCGCTGGCGGCTGCCGTACATGCCGCGAGGAAGAGGAAAAGGACAAATCGTTTCATGGTAAGCAGAGTCTCCAACTCGATTTCACAGGGGAGTTTATCAGATCGAAGCTGTCGAAGCCGAGCGCGCATCAGCCCACCAGCATTCCCGCCAGCAACGCAGTGCGCGGCGCCAGATGCTCGACGACGACCGACTCGTAGCGCGCGTGCGCGCCTTCGCCTACCGCGCCCATGCCGTCGAGCGTTGGAATGCCCAGCGCGGCGGTAAAGTTGCCGTCGGAGGCGCCGCCGGTCGCGGCCTCGTCGAGCGTAAAGCCCAACTCCCGGGCCAGTGCCCGAGCCTTGTGGTAGAGCCGCACCGTCCCGCGGCTGCGCACCATCGGCGGCCGGCCGATGCCACCGGACGCGGTCAGCGTGCAGCGCGAGTCCGCGGCCTCGAGCGCGGCAAACCTGCGCTCGATGCGCGGGCCGTCGGCTGAGCGCGCGATGCGAACGTCCACCTCCGCCCACGCCTCGGCGGGAATCACGTTGCTCTTGGTGCCGCCCCCCGCTACCCCCACGCTCACCGTCAGGCCGCGCTTGAGATCCGTCCAGGCGCTCACCGTCTCCACCACGCGCGCCAGCTCGCGGATGGCGCTCGCTCCTTTTTCAAAGTCCACGCCCGCGTGGGCGGCCACCCCGTGGACCCCGATGCGCCAGTTACCTATTCCTTTGCGCGCCGTCTTGCAGGCCAAACCCTGCGCCGGCTCCAGCACGTAGACTGCGGCGCAGGTTCTGGCCAGCGCCTCGATGACCGGCCGCGAAACCGGGCTGCCGATCTCCTCCTCGCCGGTCAACAGGAGCACGATCTCCCGCCGCAGCAGGCGAGCTTCCGCCAGCATCTCCAGGGCAGTGAGCGCCATGGCCGCGCCCGCCTTCATATCGAGCGTTCCAGGGCCCCAGAGCCGGCCGCCGCTCAAACGGCACGGCATTGTTTTGAGTGTACCCAGCGGCCAAACCGTGTCCAGATGGCCGAGCAAAAGGATGGGCTTTGCGGGGTCTTCGCGAGCAACCGGCTTCCGCGGGCCGAAGCGAGCCTCAAGCACATCGCCAAAGCCGTGCTGGCGGTGCAGCTTCACCCGGCCGCCCAGGCGCCTGGCGCAGGTGGCGACGAGGGCAACGCATGCGTCCACCGCGGCTTTGTCATCGGAGGGCGACTCATAGCGAACCAATTGGCTGACGAGTTCAACCAGGCTTGCCTGCTTGCGCCGGGCCCCAGCCAGCAGCGCCCGCATGGAAATGCTGGAATCGGAAGTCCCGGGCATGTGCCCTCCTTGTCTTCCCACCCGACTTCGCTCGTTCCCTGAATGACTCTTTGATTCTACGACCCTTAGGCAGCGCTGCGACTGGGGTAATGCATAAGGTTCCGCGGGACAGACAGGCGCATAGTGTGGCAAAAATGCCACACGACAGGATTTCCGCATCTCGGCTAATCTAGCCTTCGGTCAGGTTTTCTGCCCCGGAGAGAGGAATTGGCTCAAGCCGCTCACTTGGAACAGACCATTGCAGCACCTCTGGAATTTGCCGGCGTAGGGCTGCATTCGGGCGCGCCGGTGGCTATGCGCCTGCTGCCAGCCGCCGCAGGTTCGGGCATTGTTTTTCGCCGCACAGACCTGGATAACTTTGAAATTCCCGCAACCGGCCGCAACGTGGCCAAGGTGAGCTACGCCACCAGCCTGATGCGCCAAGGCGTGCTCATCTCCACCACGGAACACCTGCTTTCGGCGCTCATCGGCATGGGCATCGACAACGTGATCGCCGAGATCGACAACCTGGAACTGCCAATTCTCGATGGCAGCGCCATGCCTTATGTAGAAGCGTTCTTGCGCGTTGGCATCCGCGAGCAACGCCGCCGCCGCGAGACCCTCCGCGTACTGCACGCAGTGGAAGTCCGCGAGGGCGACAAATTTATCGGCGTTTATCCCGGCTCGGGTTACCGGATCTCGTACACCATTGTCTTTCCCGCGCCCATCGGCCAGCAGAAAACCTGTGTCGATTTGGCGGCGGAAACATACGGTTCCGAGATCGCTCCGGCCCGCACCTTTGGCTACAAAGCCGATGAGCAGCGGCTGCGCGACATGGGTCTGATTCGTGGCGCCAGCCCAGAGAACGCAATTATTTTGGGCAAGAGCGGCCCGGAGAACGGACCGCTGCGCTTCCCCGACGAGTACGTACGGCACAAGGTTCTCGATCTGATCGGCGATTTGGCGCTGGCTGGCCGCAGGCTTGAAGGACACGTGGTGGCGGTGCGCGCCGGCCACGCCATGCACACCGCTTTTGTCTCGCGGTTGCTGAAGGATCGCTCGGCATGGGAGCTGTCCCACGCTCCCGACACGGCGCCAGTGGTCACCCACGTCGAGCCTGACGCCGGCGGCATGGCTCATGCCGCTCTAGCGGGCGCGTGAGGCATGTCTCCCAATCCTCAAAAGCGCCAACTGTGTTGAGGGCCGCCGCGCACTGGCGTTCGCGTCAACCCGGCTGCTTTGAATTCCAATATCCATTGGGAGAAGTGCTCGAACCGGCGCCTCCTGCCATTCGTATACGACGCCGCGCGGCGGAAAGACGCGCAACTCGAATTCCGCAAGGAAGCGGCCATGTGCAAATACTTCGCGTCGCACTTGGGTGAGCGCGTAGCAAGCCTGGCAGTCGAGATCCTACGGCGGTTCTCCTGCAACGATGCGCCATTTCGGACAGAATTCAAGGTGGCTTTTTTCGTGATGAAAAAAGCCACTTAGCGATTGTGCCTTGGTCTGCACCTGCAGGAGACCCGCTATAGGAGGATCGGGATTCGTCAACAAGTTTCCTGTGGAAAAGTTCGACCTCCGCGCCAAGGCCGGAACCATCTACGAGGGAACGTCGTTTACGCAACTGGCGGCGATCGCAAAGATGTTGTGAGAGCGTGTTCGAAAATGCCACAGGGCCGTTAGCCGACCATTGCCGGGCCGCACGAAGATGCATCGCTAAATTCACTCAGCCAACGCTATCTGTAGGCCCCACTGTAAGTTGCCTCCCAACTTTACTTCTTAGTTCTTTCCATTCCCTTCTGCCCAGCGGGAACCGGATTTTCCCTTCGTCCCATTCCGATAACACGAAAGTGGCATTACCGATCCTGGAAGAACCACCCCGGAAGTAATGTCTTGTGATGTTTTTTGGTACCCTATTCTGTCCTATACTTAGCCACTAGAGTAACCCAATAATGATTACCTTTGCGTTCTTCGCCGATCAACTTTCATCTCGCCTGGCCGATGAAGTTGGTGCGCGTGCTCGAATGCAAATGCACCAGTTGACGCCAACGCGAATCGGGTTGCTTGTTGCGCTCTGTTGCAGCCTTGCTGTGTGCGGTTGTGCGGGCCCCGCTGTGTTGAAAGATGCGGCGATGGATTCCGCGGCCGGAACGCTCGTCGCCTCGACCAACTCCTTAAATTTTGGCTCTGTGGCTGTCGGTCAAACAGCGCGCACGAGCGTTACCTTCACGAATCAAGGATCGGCGTCCATTTCAATCTCTCAGCTTGGTTTGAGCGGCCAATCCTTTTCTCTGAGCGACCAGAGCAGCTTACCTACTACGGTTGGCGCGAATAGCAGTGTCACGCTGACCATCCAATTCAATCCTGCCGCAACCGGAACGGCGACGGGTGAATTGACCATCGCCACGAACGCGTTGCCCGGATCGTCCACCACCGTTGACCTAACGGGCACAGGCGTGCCTGTGCTGAGCGCGCTGAACTGCACGAGCAGTTCGATTACCGGAGCAGGAACGGACAGCTGCACGGTGACGCTGAATGCGGCGGCGGGCAGTAGCGGTCTCGGGGTAAGCCTGGCAAGCACCAACAGCGCCGTGGCGGTGCCGTCCTCAGTGACCATACCGGCAGGTGCAACCAGCGTCGACTTCACGGCGACTGTCTCCCCAGTAACCACAGTGCAGGCGGCGACATTAACCGCCAGCGTGGGCGGCGTGACAGAGACTTTTGGTCTGCAACTGGGCGCCTCGGCGCCTGGGCTTAGCCTCAGCGCATCCAACCTGGTCTTCGGCAGCGTGAACGTGGGCGCAGAGACGACACAATCGCTGATTCTGTCCTCGACTGGAACCGCGGCGGTAACGGTGAGCGCAGCGGCGCTGTCGGGGACCGGCTTTGCGATTTCCGGTGGGAGTTTGCCGCTAACGCTGGGTCCCGGCCAGACGGCGACGCTGACCGTCGAATTCGATCCCAGCGTTGCTGGCGCGGCCGCAGGTCAACTCACGCTGACGAGCAACTCGTTGACCGGATCGCCGGTGAGCGTCAGCCTGAGCGGTACGGGCGTGCCGGTGCTGAGCGCGCTGAATTGCACGAGCAATTCGATGACCGGATCGGGAACGGATAGCTGCGCGGTGACGCTGAACGCGGCGGCGGCCAGCGGCGGGTTCACAGTGAGCTTGTCCAGCAACAATTCATTAGTGAGCGTGCCATCTTCGGTAAGCGTGGCGGCCGGGGCAAGCAGCGCCAGTTTTACCGCGACGGTCTCCCCGGCGAATTCCACCGAATCCGCGACGCTGACCGCCAGTGCTGGCGGCGTGTCAGAAACCTTCGCCCTGCAACTCAACGCGGCAGCAACGCTAAGCCTGAGCACCACAAGCGTGGATTTCGGGGATGTAGCATTAAACACACCGGCAGCGCAGACGCTCACTCTGTCTTCAACAGGGGCTGCGGCAGTGACGGTCAGTGCGTCATCCCTGTCAGGGCCCGGCTTCACGGCCTCAGGAGCCAGCTTCCCGCTCACCCTGAGTCCCAATCAATCGACCACGCTCACCGTGCAGTTCGATCCCACCGCCGTAGGTTCGGCGACAGGTGAACTGACACTGACCAGCAACTCGGTGGACGGGGCTTTAAAGAAAGTCGGTCTGGGGGGCCGGGGCGTGCCAGTGCTGTCGGCGCTGAGCTGCACGAGCAGTTCGATGACCGGAGCGGGGACGGATAGCTGCACGGCTACCTTGAGCGCCGCAGCCCCGACCGGCGGGGTTAGCGCAAGCCTAACCAGCAACAACTCGGCAGTCACGGTGCCATCCTCAGTAACCGTGGCGGCCGGGGCCAGCAGCGCCAGCTTTACAGCGACGGTCACGGCGGTGAGCACAGCGCAGGCCGTGACCCTATCCGCCAGCGCCGGCGGCCGGACGAAGACCTTCGGACTGGAGCTGGGCGCAGCAACGATCACGTTGAGCCTTAGTTCTTCCAGCTTGGCCTTCGGCAGCGTGAACGTGGGCACAACGACAACGCAATCGCTGACTCTATCATCGACGGGAAGCTCTGCGTTGACCGTGAGCGCGGCCACGGTGGCCGGAACCGGTTTTTCCGTCTCCGGGGTTACCTTCCCGCTGACCTTGAATCCCAATCAAAAAGCGACGCTGAGCGTGCAGTTCGACCCCACGGCAGCAGGAGCAGCTTCCGGCTCCCTTACCCTGACCAGCAACTCCTCCAGCGGCTCTTCGACTCTAGTCGGCCTCAGCGGCACGGGAGTGCCGGTATTGAGCGC
>Ga0187869_10000179_pt1 | contig 74538 bp, 77 predicted proteins | sample June2016WEW_13_1_2_FD_132972 | JGI IMG/M metagenome (GOLD analysis project Ga0187869, IMG submission 132972) | Peatland microbial communities from SPRUCE experiment site at the Marcell Experimental Forest, Minnesota, USA - June2016WEW_13_100 | ecosystem: Environmental > Terrestrial > Soil >...
CTTCTAAAGTTGGGCCAATTGCTTTTAGTTTCTCAAATTCGTTCCTAGAGATCGGCAACTTAAGTCTGGATTCAGGTGAGCGTTGTAGCTTAAGAATCCTTCCGATTGTCATGGTAAAGTTGCCCAAATAATTAAGCGCCATTACCGAACAGTTTTCGAAAAGCGCCCGATTCCGAACAGAGTCAGACGATGTAACGCTAATTACGCGCAGACGCCCATTCGAAAACAAAGAGCCAGTGAAATTGCCCCCGAAATGGACCCTGCTATGTGTCAAATGTCACACTTCATTCGAGAAGATTGGCTGGATTATTGGAGCGAGAGCTGGTATCGGAGGTATTCCAGGCTACGCCTGGTATTATGTCAAGTGCCCTAATTGTGGCAAACGACACTGGAACAAACTCATCTCGAAATAGGCAAACGATCACAATGACATCTGTGTGTGCGCGCACCATTAGACCCACACACCTTCGAAGTTCTTTAAAGTCAGCATCAGCTCACACGTTTGTATGATTACCAATAAAGGATCATCGAAAAAACCCACCATCTTCTATCTCGACGCGAGAAATCCAACAGGTATCAACTTAACGGGTTTGGCTCGGAAATATAATTCTGAAAAGGGAGATACTGCTTCAATGGCCTTCAAGACGCTAGGAGAGTTATCCGAACGGTTATGCGCTGAATTGAGTTCAAAGTATCAAAGAGTTAACAGCGACGGAAGCCCCGCCTCGATGACTTTTGAGAACCTTTGCTGGGCGGCTAGCTTGATACTCTCAAGTTGGCTCGGTTTGACATTAGAATCCAAGTCCATAATGCACTACGGAGAACCGCATCCTGACGAGGAACATCTTCTATACTTTGAGGTTATACCGAGTGTTCTAAATGCATTCAAACAGGGAATAGAACAGGCAATAACTGACAAAGGAAATTGAGCGGAACCACAAAGTATAGCAACGAAAATTAATTGTGAAATCTTCACGTTTTATGACTGACGACAGCGAACGGCTTTCGTTATTCGGCGACTAAGATGAGTGGGCGTCTTCTGCGACGTCGGAAATTGTAGTTTGGGGGCGTTTATGGCTTGGATTAAGCTAATGTTACACTTATAACTTCATGTAACAACGGTTATATATGAGTCACAGGTATATCATACATTAACAATACTTGGAGTTAGTAGGTGAATATAATGCAAGCAAACAAAATGTTCCCGACTTACGTGTTCGCTAAGGTCCAGCGTGACCGTCTGCCACAGGTGATTGAGGAACTACGCAAGTACAGCGAGATAGAGTTCAGCGCACCAGTGACCGGTCGATACGATATTGTCATGCGAATAAAGACTAGTAACCCAGAACAACTAACCAACACAATCAACAAAATACGCACCATCCACGGAGTAAACGTTACCAATACTTTCACAGCAAATGACGGATTCGTTAACGGTCAGAAGCTTGACGCGCAGGGCGTTTGGGGATTCAGTTTACTATCAGTCAATAGGCCATTACCGGAAGTTTTACAGAAGCTGAAGAGCCTACCAGCCATATACGACGCGTGGAGTATCCCAGGTCAGTTTGACATCATCATGAGTTACAAGGCTCAGAACTATGAACAACTCATGAAATCTACGGTCGAACAACTAGGCCATACCGATGGCATCTGGAGAAGCGAAACACTATTCGCGTACCAGCCTAACGTTAAGGCATAAAGCCGAAAGTAACCTGGGGGACATACGCTCCCAGTTACCCCCGTTTTCACTTTGTCGAAATTTTACTCTCTCGTAATTAATGATTTAGAGGAGCTCGTGCGCGGTGCTCAAGGGTTATCGAGAGTGCGCGCACACTCAAAGGCTAAAGATCAAATTTTGTATGGCGTACTGACGTTCCGCGAATACTCTTTGAATGTGTGCATGCTCGTTCATTTGCCTGAACTGCTAAGATCTGTTAGTTGCCTGACTTGGTGAAGCTTGCTACTTGCGCGAATTCAAATGCATCATGTATCTTGGTGAAGGAAAAAGCGTACAATTATACTCGCAATGGGTGTCCGACGGCGACGTTGAAGTGGTCAAAGCTAGCCATCAAGCTGAGCTTTCCAAAATCAAATTCGAAAAAACCCTTCTTCCGCCACCGCGGGAATATCGGCGAACTCCATAGAAAGATGATAAAATAGGTGTGTTGGCTGCTTAACTGAATGCCTTGGTTATGAACTAGTCAGGCTGGAACCCTCGTTTTGTGTGTGTGCGCACCAGCTGACCCACACATACAAATCCACTAAATTACGGAAACGTCGGTTCATGCCCATCTGATCGAAAAGTTCAGATGAACGAAACCAGCTACACACCATACAAAGTGGAAGCATCATGGGCGACTCTCCGTCGAAGGTCAAGGCTGCTGTAGTACAGGCTGCTTCACCACTGTTCGACCGCGCCGCTTGCGTTGAGAAGACCTGCCGGTTGATCGACGACGCCGCAAGCCAAGGCGCCAAACTGATTCTTTTTCCAGAATCTTTCATTCCTGCTTATCCGCGAGGATTTACGTTCGGTACGGTTGTGGGCAACCGAACTGAGGCCGGAAGGAAAACGTGGGAGCAATATTGGCGGAACTCATTAGAAATACCTAGCGAAGCGAGCAATGCTATTGGAGAAGCAGCTCGCCAAGCTCAAACATATGTTGCCATCGGAGTAATCGAACGAGACACAGAATCCAGCCACGGAACACTGTATAATACTCTGCTCTACTTCGGCCCGGATGGTAAGCTACTCGGCAAACACCGCAAACTCAAACCGACCGCCATGGAGCGAGTGATTTGGGGAGAAGGTGATGGCAGTACCCTGACCGTCCTCAACACAAACGCGGGCAGAATTGGCGGGCTGATCTGTTGGGAAAACTACATGCCGCTTGCGCGCATGGCACTATACCAAAAAGGCGTTGAGATTTACCTAGCCCCTACAGCTGACGCACGCGAAAGATGGCAATCAACCCTTAGGCATATTGCCCTCGAGGGGCGATGTTTTGTGCTCGGCTGCAATCAGTTCATGACCAAGTCGATGTATTCATCCGACCTGATAGAAGCCGAAGGCCTCTCAAGTCAACCCGAGATACTCTGCCGGGGCGGAAGTGCCATCGTATCGCCATCTGGGGAGTATCTTGCTGGCCCATTGTTCGACAAAGAAGGTATCTTACTAGCGGACCTTGATCTGGCCGAAGTAGTGCGTGGCAAGTTTGATTTTGACGTCGTCGGACATTATGCCAGACCCGACGTGTTTCGTTTGATCGTCAACGAACGTCCGATGCGCGGCGTCACTCAAGATTAACTACACTCACGTGAATCGTAGTCGCAAGTTGCGATAAGTCACTTCTGGTCAAGCTGTCCTACACACACCACGATTTCAGGGAAAAGGCTCTTACTTAGGTACATAAGAAAGTATGATTGGGTCAGTCATGGCTCTCTGTTATGTTCTTTTGAACGTGGAGCTGGGCTCGGAAGAGAAGGTGCTTAATGAAGTACGTAAGGTTCCAAATGTGAAAAAGAGCCACCGAGTCTACGGAATCTATGACTTGATTGCAGAAGTCGAAGCTGATTCGATGGATGCGCTGAAGGAGATCGTCACATGGAAGATAAGACGGCTTGAGGGCGTCCATTCCACTCTCACAGCGATTGTCATAGAATAAGATCATCGCAGGAACTAACGATGAGTCCAACACGCCCAATGACGTGAACTTTGCACAGCAGCCCAGACAGCTGATGAAACACTAATATATCTATGATGGTACATCACTGTATCGTCGGTCAATATGTTCACCAATCAACAGGCAATACCCATCCTGAGTCTAAAGCGAAGCACCCGTACCCACCAGAAACCACAAGTAGAGATCCAGAACGTTGTAGCCACAGCGAATCTCAATCAACGCCTCGTTTTAGATGCTATTCGCGAAGTGACACCCGGCGCGACGTTCAATCCAGAGAGATTCCCCGCCCTCGTTTACAAACTAAAGAAACCGAAAACCACCACGCTTCTGTTCTCGTCAGGGAAGATGGTCTGCACAGGTGCCAAGTCTTCTAGGTCCGCAAGGACCGCCATAGCGCGAATAATCAGCCAGTTGAAGGGAAACGGAGTTATCATCATCGCAAATCCAGCCGTGGAAATCCAGAATGTTGTGGCTTCGGGCGACCTGTATGGAACGATCGACCTGGAGAATCTTGCTGAACGACTATTCCGGACAATGTACGAACCAGAACAGTTCCCCGGCCTCGTCTACCGCATGACTGAACCAAAAGCTGTGTTTCTTGTCTTCGCGAGCGGCAAGTACGTCTGCACAGGCACCACGACAGAAACCGATGTCGACCTCGCCGTCGAAAAACTACTTGACACATTAGAATTCAATGGACTCATCTCATTCCATAAACCACCATACCCCAACGAGGCAGGTTTGACCGAACTCCTGAACGAAAACCCAGTACTCCAAAGGTGAGCAGGACGCTATGTGCGCTCGGCATGAGTATCACCATACGATGCCGCTAGGCGTTTTGCTGTGCATAAATTGCGGTCATAGAAAACGGGAGTATTTCGCAACACGAAGAGCAATACAATAATCAGAATCTAGGGGATAGGGCTGTCTAGCCACTAGGAGTTTCATGCGGCGTTGTCTCGTTAGCCCCGTCCCAAACCCAATTACATGTGCAGTCTTTCTCTATACAACGCTTTCTTACGGGAGAATTATTTGCAAAATGATTGATGACAGCATGTCCGCAATTCTTGCACCTTCCAACTACATGTTCGAGAGATTGAGTTTGACTTCGAACACTAGGCTGAGGAAGCATGAACAAATGAACTTACTGAGGTGGTAAATGGGTTCTTATATCATATGCGCCATAAATTCAGTCGCAGAAATTCTCCATGATTTACAAGCCGGTTTATTCTCAAACCGCTACGTCTACTGGAAATGCAATAAGAATTCAAAAAGTGAATTCAGTAAGGTCACATGCAGTGTCTTCCTTATCCAAGTCCTTCTGGTAATTCTGACCGCCTACGCGTTGCTCTCGAAGAGAAAAACATCGTAGCCTCGACCGTCTTCTAGAGCGCTAGTGGAAGTTTTAGATCCTTTTTTCAGACAGAATTCCATCCGTCATGAATTTCGTGTGTGTGGGTCCAATGGTGCGCACACACACCTAAGCCGGAATGAACTAAGCGAAGCATGCTGAACGCTGCCAGCAAGGCGCACTTTGGCGACTGTTGAGATAGCGTTAAGGTACTTTCTTTAGAGCCTGTTTTACCTGATCCTCTGGAAACGCTCTGAGGCTCATGAATTTCGCAGCGTCTATTGAGAGCGTGCCGAGGAGCATGGCGAGTGCAGCGTCGTCGTTGGGCACGTCAAGTATTTCAACAGCGTCGTACGGCCCAGCGGTTACGTAGCCCGTAAGCTTGCCCCCGGCCTGCTCGACCGCTTTCTTGAACTGATCGCGGGTCGCTGTGTAGTCCTGTTTAAAGTTCCCCTTACCTTTCTCCGTCAAGTTAACTAGCAATACGTACGTTGGCATAACCCCATCTTATCGCCCGTGCTCCTAAAAGCCTTTAGAAAGAAGCAACCATTAAACTGACTTGACGTTGTACTCTGTTCTATACCGATACGGAGGAAGAGTGATTTCAACCATTGAGCCACCAGTGTAAATTGTGTCACCCACCTAAGATATTTCGATCCATCGACCGACTGCATGAACATCATTGGACGATTCATCGACGATGGTGCTGCAATGTTTGTCATCATTTGAGTCGACTTCACTCAGGATTTCATGGCTGTGCAGTCTGTGGTTGCAGATACTCGAAGAAACAGCAAGAGCGCCTTCGTGAGTAGAAAGAGAGCAGGGCGTACAGATTTAGTTGGGCGAAGTACGCCCATATAATTTTACTATGGTACGGAATGGGTACCTGTAGTGTAGCCTTCGCGTCTTTGAAGTCTTATAATTTATATTTCATCGACCTGTCGTCGTCGTTCGTATTAGCGTCGTCGTGTCGTCGTCGCGCACCAGCTATCCCGACGACGATGCAATTTTGTCAGTGAATCGCTATTGCGCGGGAGATTTGGGAGCGTGGTTCCAGTTTCTAGGGCCCTTTGGCGCGTTGAACACGATAGAGGTTACTGTACTCCTTATACCCTTGATCTTCAGAACCTTATTCTTCAAGAAGTCTCTAAATTCATCTATGTCCGCTACTGACACAAGTGTGACAACATCGAATTCCCCAGTTACTTCGTAGAGTTCTTCCACATTAGGCAATTTAGAAAGAGCTTGTACGACTTCGTCCAAACAAGGGGACTCGACAAAAATGTTTACGAAGGCTAGAAGTCGTGGCAAAGCTAATCATCGATCTTAAGTTCAGACTGAGTTGAAACTGCACCGAACATTATACCGCAAATTAAACATTCTCGATGAATAAACCGGAATTACTCAGATGAGCATAACCACAACTTGTCAAATTGAGATACGCATAACCCGGCTAGGTTCAGTTAATTTCGTGTGTGTGTCTCTCTCTTGGTGCGAGCACTCGAAATTGAACCATCGTCGTCCATCTAATTTTCGTCTCTGTGGGTCACTTGGTGCAGGCGTCGTGTTTTGAACAGCCGTTCGTCAAGAAAGGGCGGCTTTGCGTTCTTTCTTCTTCTCGCGTGCTTTCGCCACCTTCTTATCTCTACCAGCCGTCCACGCTTTCTTAGCTCCCCTACTTCTCTTGCTTGCCATACATTAGTCACCTCTCAGATACAAGATAGCACTGACACTCGAATAAGCAACTTCCGATGAGTAAGAGGAAGGGCGAAGATTCGAACGCGCCGCAATGGGTCAAGGTTTTGTGTGATCTTGTGGAACTGCGCGACACGACGCTAATAGTATTCTCCGTTATTAGAGAATACTATGTAGTTTTCTAGCATTCAACAATTAGCCGTCGTTCGTCGTCGTAAAAGTGTGTGTGTGGTACTAGTGGTGCGGGCGCTGCAATTTGAACCGGTATTTGTGTGCGTCCTCTACTGGTGTGCACACACACAATTATTGCGGCCTAAAAAAGAGAGAAGATAGGAACAGGGTTTTGCCTGTTTAGGCTAAGTTGTAACCGCTAGTTTGTTCTCGACTTCAGACACGCCGGGAGCACAATAGGCGGCGTATTCGGCTTCATCATAGTCTGCCCAGGAGCCTACGCTGCCATTTAGAATCACTTTGCTACCTGAAATTTCCACCCGAATCTTGTCGGCAACTCGAAGCAATCTGGCATTGCGCTTAAGTGCGTTTTCGATTCCGCTCTTCACCTCGACCGCTTTCACCGTCCGCACCGGAGGTTTAATGGTGATCGAGTTAGTGACTCCCTGAACTCCTATCATGTGACGTACGGCATCCTCTGCATACTCTTTCTGGTAAAACCAATCCACATCACCACTCAGAGTGATCCAACCCTTCTGCACCATCACCTTGACGCGGTCACGAGGTATCCAAAAATTCCATTCGAGAACGTTTGTCGCCGACCGGGTAATATCTTCGTCGCTACGCCTGTAAGGGTCAGGCAGCCTGACCTTGATCTCTTCAGCCAATTCCATGACACCCGAAACCCGCCTGACAGCGCGCTCGGCAGCCCATTTCATACCGTAGGTGTCAACGTCGCCGCTTAGCGTCACCACTCCATCCTTGACAGCAACACCAATCTCCGCCGAATGAATGCTGGGCTCCCACTTGAGCTCAGTCATAACATCTCGTTGCAATTCTGAATCTGTTTTCACAACAATTCACCTCCCTCATCGCCCTCTAATAGCCTGCCGCGGGCGTAAAGGTATTGTTATGGAACGATGCGAACAAGATTATCCTAGTCACTCGGATAGATTATCATGGACGAAGAGAAAGACGAGATCTGATAGCTACTTCAAGTGCTGTTATGTTACGGTCATGATCGCTTAAGTTGAATAGCGAGTGCCGCAAGATTCATTTATTATTTGTGTGCGGGGCTACTGGTGCGCGCGCACCCACATTTTCACGAACGGACGGTTCGACTAAACTCTCTTCAGTCATTCACACCAGACTCGCATACTCGACCCGTAAACCTTGAGGAGTATTTCGGTATCTAATTTCATGTCAGTCGACTTGGAACAGCGATACAGGTTAAGGTTAGTGAGGAATGAATGAATCTGCAATGCCAACCGATTTATAGCGCGGTGACTCCTACACGCTGGATTGCTTATGAAACTCGGATTTTTCCTTCCACAGATAGGCCCTGCTGCTAACGTTGATTCGATTGTTAAGGTTGCGAAACGAGCTGAGGAGTTGAAGTATGATAGCCTTTGGGTGACGGATCGATTACTCTACCCTACGAATCCTCAGACACCATACTATGGCGGTCCGCTACCTGACCCCTACAAACGTGTTTTCGACCCGTTGGAGACGCTGACGTTCGCTGCTGCGCATACCAGTCGAATAACGTTAGGAACGAGCGTGTTGGACATACCCTTCTATAATCCAGTGGTCTTAGCGCGTAGCTTAACCTCGTTGGATGTTTTCTCTGGTGGCAGGCTAAGAGTTGGGTTCGGGCTCGGTTGGTCGAAAGATGAGAATGACGCCGCAGGTGCCAATATGAAAACACGTGGCAGACGCGCAGATGAGTTCATTGGCGTACTTCGTGCAATATGGACTACGGACCCCGCGGAGTTTCATGGCAAATACTTCCAACTTCCAAAATCCATTATCCAACCGAAACCAGTCCAGAAACCTCACCCTCCGATTTACCTAGCCGCATTCTCCCCAGGTGCAATGAAACGAACAGCCATGCTGGCTGACGGATGGATGCCGGTAGGCATGCCAATCGAGCAACTCAAATCGACTCTACCTCAACTCAGAGGCATAGTGAAAGAGGTGGGACGCGATCCAGCTAATGTGAAGGTTATTACTCGATACAACTTCGCCGTTACTCCACAACCGCAGGGCAAGGATAGAGCGTTCTTCTCAGGAACGCTAGCACAGATCAAGGAGGACGTGGCAGCAATCAAAGCGTATGGACCTGACGAGCTAATTCTAGACCCTACGTTCTCGCCAGACACGCATACGGAGAAGGACTTCCTCCGGAACATGGAAGAAATCCGCAAAATGCTCTAAACCAGTCTCTGCCTGCTCGCCGAAATATCGGGTTTAGAGAGATCTAGCTCTAACGGTGCAGTTACCGTAATGAACCGTCAATTGTGTGAGGCGTCAGCTGGTGCGGGCGACTGAATTCGAACTGTGTCAAAGTGTGTGCGCGCACCAGCATATCATGTTAATGTGGCAACTCGAATTGTATCCCACAAATGGAAAACTAGCGGAAGCTATTACGCAAGAACTCCTTCAGATTCTCTTGTATGGCAAATGTCTGCTAAAGCCGTTGTCTATTTCGGATCAGTCAGGGCACCAACTGCGAGTCCAGAGCATTCTTTCGTCGGCAAATTCGACAAAATCATCGAGCTGCTCGACATTTCCCAGTCAGTGAAGGGCAAGCCAAGAAAGGAAAGTTAGGATTAACTGACATGAACGAAGTATGGAAACAAGTTCTTAGTTGATCATGATGTTTGAACTTTGGTTTCTGTATGTGTTTTCTTCAGTTATCATTTTCGGATTCACAACAATAATTGACAAGCTCATGCTTGCAAAGCGCCTCAGCTCATTCTCGTATTATGTGACGTTTGTTCCTCCTGCATTTGTGTTTTCGATATGCGTGTTGTTCTTTTTCCCAACAAATGTGTTTTCTATCCCATCTTTCATTGCGTTCGCAGCAGGGATGATAAGCTGTGGAGGATATTTTCTGTACGCAATTTCAATGAAGAAGGAAGAAGCTTCGCGAATATCAGCTTTGACGTCGCTCTCGCCAGCTTTCGTGGCAGTTCTCGCGGTCTTTCTTGTCAATGAAATCTTCTCAGCACAATCTTATGTTGGGATAGCTCTAATGATTTTGGGAGGTGCACTCATCTCATACAAGAGAAACAATGTGAAAAAACTCATTCCTATTTCGCTCGTATTCATTTTAATCGCAACAAATTTGGCGTACAGTTTAGACCAGACTTTTGCGAAAATAAGCCTTGATGAAATCTCTTTCTGGCCGTTCTTGATGATGTTTATGTTCGGAAGATTTGTTGCTGTTATTCCGGGCTTCGCAATCAACTCGGCGAGAAGAAAATGTTTCGCGGAAATCGGAAAACTTGAAAGAAATTTCGCTTTTGCACTGGTAGTGGGTTCGATTTCGTGGACCGTTGCTATAGTATTTTTCTTTTATGCAGCCTCGTTGGGTCCAATCACTCTTGTCTCAACAATCAGCATAATCTCCCCATTATTCACGCTTGTCTTCGCAACTCTTCTGAGCAAACATTTCCCAAAAATTCTGAAAGAAGAAATTGACAGAAAGACACTTGCCCTCAAATTATTTGCATTGTTGCTGATTTTCATAGGCACATATCTGATTATCGCCTGAAAATGATTTTAGTAAGGAGGCAAAATAAATGCTAAATAAATGAGAATCCGAAGTCTTGAAGCTCGGAATATGCGCCACATACACAAATAATGGTCGTACCCACTTGCATGTCAGCGAGGCGAGTCCAAGTTGACGGGTAAGTCGTTTGCATTCTTTACTTCGAGAACAATCGTCGTTCACACCGTCGCCTATTTTGTCGCTGGCATGTTGGCCTACTTCATTCAATGGGGCGGTGTGTACGGCGGATCTGTCATGCGAACATACATGAAGACTCCGAGCGAGTATGCACCCTGGGTCATTCCTTCTCAGATTCTGCGAGGATTCATTTTGGCAGTGGCGCTGTACCCGTTTCTAGGCAGAATTCTTGAACTGAAACGTTGGGGTTGGCTGTCCGTCTCCTCGCTCTGCCTCTTGATAGGCACAATAGGAGGAAGCGGCGGAATCATCGAACACATCGTCTTCACAACCACTCCCGTGTTCTTCACCTTGGCCACGCTCCCAGAGATAACCGCGCAAGGATTAATGTTTGGATATCTACTGGTGCTATGGGAGCGGCGATCTCATCGCACCTGAATTGCCGATTTGAACCAGTCGATTTGTGTGTGGTATCATGGTGCGAGCATCAGAATTTGACCTCGTTTTCTGGGCCACTAAGCGCAAGCTATGCCAGGCCTGTTGCCTGGTCCCTTACCGGCCTTTAGGAACCTTCGTGCTTTCAGTATTGTTCACGAATTAGAACAGCCGCTGGTTTGTGTTCTATTGTCTAGACTATTAGCACAACTCAGCGATGATCCAGAGCGATGTGAAATGCAAATGAAGAAGCGTGCAATCACGATAGGTTTGGTCGGCTTAGTAATTTTAGCGTCCTTACTGTACTTCGTCGTCATACCAAGAGTCAATGTCACTGGAACGGGAACGGTAACAGCCTACCCCAACGAGGCGCAGTTGCTGTTTTCAGTTCGAACCCAAAATCAATCGGCAGTAAACGCAGCAGCGCAGAATGGGGAGATAATGACCAACGTGTTCGCCTCATTGTTTGCCGTGGGCGTGAATAAGAGTGACGTCAAGACAACTGGATACTCACTCTCGGCCGCTTATGATTCATATAATTACAGCAAAGTCGTGGGATACGTCGCCGTCAACTCTGTGGAAGTCTTGGTGAATGGAACTGAGAATCTGCCGAATGTCGGCAAGATTATCGACGCAGTAGTGAAGGCAGGAGTGAACCAAGTAGACGGAATCTCCTTCACATACAACGATTCGAGCTACAATGACTTACAGGCACAAGCGTATCGCAAAGCAGTCCAGGACGCCAACTCACAAGCGTCAGCCATCGTCAGTGGGCTCGGTGGAGTAATCATTGGAGTAGCGTCTGTTTCTACGAACTATGGCTACGGTATCATGCCACAACCAATTAGCTATGGAGGAGCAACTGAAACCAATTTGCCTACTCCAATAAACTCAGGCCCACAACAAGTAACTGCAACCGTGAACATCACATACCTATACATTTGACCTACTAGGAATTTTGTCCGTAACTAATGCATTGACAATGCTTTCTAGATGAAGTGAAGTATCAGACCCAGCAACCCGCCCAATAACACTAAGATACCTCCAATGCCTCCACCGAGAAAACCAACGACGATCAGAACAATAGCCCACAGGGGTTCAAAGACACGTTTGGCTAGGATAATTGCCACTATTCCCAGAATCAAGGGGAGGAAAGCGAAGCCAAACGTCATCCCTACCAGTGGGACGCTGAAGGGCATTGAAATGGCATGTCCGATAAGTGCCAGGATGTTCAAAAGTACCAGTAGAATGCCGCCAATGAGGACGAGGTAATAGGCAGCCCGATCCAACCCGTGTGTTTTAACCAAGTTTCTCAATCGAGATTGTTTTACGAGCTGCTAGATAGCCTTATCTATGCTTCTACGCGGCGATGTTGATCTACACTAAGTGTACACACAGAACGAAACAACACAGCGTGTCTGGGTCAGCTGGTGCGCGCGCATACACTTTCGGGGATTGACCGACGCTTGCTGGATAGTTTGATGCAAAGTCAAACAGTCGGCGTGCTGGTCTCTCTCAACTCGCAACTCACTAACCATTAACAGTTTTATTTGAGAAATCCAATACGCGAAGTATGAAGTCTGAGGAGAAAGAGAAACCCATCGAAATCGACAATCGTTCAGCCCTAATCTACACACTGTCGGACGCTGCCACTCTCGAGCACATGGTTATGTGCGGTTACTTATTCGCCACCTTCAGCCTGAAACGCGAGGAGAGCGAAAGGCTGAGCGCACAACAGCTGAATACTGTTCAGCGATGGGATCGAGCCCTTACGGCAGTTGCAGTCCAAGAGATGTTGCACCTGGCCCTCGTGAACAATCTGCTGAGCGCTGTCGGCGGCCCACCAAGCTTCGATAGACCGAATTTTCCCCAACGTTCGAAGTATTTTCCGTCTGCAGTTCAGATGGTTCTCCTCCCGTTCGGAGAAGATGCTCTCCGACATTCCCTCTTTCTGGAGAGACCAGAGGGAATGAAAGTGGAGGACGCGGAGGCTCTGATCAACGCGCCGGCAGAGGAGAAGAAGACCGTGCAACTAGAAGGTATGATGCCATCTCATCAGGAATTCTCTAGTGTCGGTCATTTGTACAGGGGCATAGAGCAAGGCATACATGAACTAGCGAAAAAGTACGGCGAAAGGAACTTGTTCGTAGGATCACGAAAGGCACAAGCAACCAAGAAATTCTTCGGGTGGGATAAGCTTGTCCCAGTAAGTGATGTCTCATCTGCAACGGCGGCAATTGAGGAGATCATTATCGAAGGCGAAGGGGCGCGCGGAGATTGGAAGAAGGCTCACTTCGGTAAATTTCTTGCCGTTTACGAGGAATACAAGAAGATGAGGGAGAGTGATCCGGATTTTGAACCTGCCAGACCAGTAGTCCCAGCGTACGTAAGGTACCACGACGATGTCACGGAACCAATCGTGAAAATTTCTGACCCGTTAACGCTCAGGGTGGCTGACCTCTTTAACTCGACATACGAAATCATGCTTCAGTTGCTCACTCGTTTCTTTCTACACGTGGGCACGACGCCCGCTGAGCTTGAGGTTCTAGCCAACACCGCTGTGGATACAATGTATAGCGGAATCAGACCGCTCGGAACATATCTGACCGCGCTCCCAATCGGACCCAACCTTCCTGGGAAAACTGCCGGCCCCGCATTCGAGATCTACCGTAGACACTCCTACCTGATCCCCCACAGGCGCACGGCCTGGATCATCCTCAGCGAACGTCTTGCCGAACTCTCCGAGTACTGCGCATGGCTTAAGATGCTTCCGCAGGCACCGCCTGGGCTGGCCGAAATCGAAGAAGTATTGAAAAAGTGCGGGCAAGCGATTTCTCCGCGTGCGAAGACTGCGAGGCGTAGGCACAAGAATTAAAGGCCCAATTACCATTCCTAAATGGCTTCTGGGATGGAGATCATGAAACGACGAGGGACCGGGGGCGACCCGGTTATTGAAATGCTGGAAAAGGCGTCCCTGTGGTCAGGTCTGGACAGGAAGGACCTAAAATTCATAGTTCAGTTATCGAAGGAACGCAAGTATGAAACGGGAGAGGTTATCGTACGAAAAGGAGAGGGCACGGTAGGATTTTACCTAATCCTAGAAGGTTCTGTGGAGATCAGATCAAATGGGAGCACTCTGTCAAAACTGGGACCAGGGCAGTTTTTCGGTGAAATGTCAGTCGTCGACAATCAACCTAGGTCGGCCGATGTGGTTGCCATAGAGCCCTCAAGGTGCCTAATTCTTTCTGCATGGTCGTTCAATTCGCTAATATCTGAGCATCCTAAGATAGCGCTCAAAGTACTCCAGGAGTTCGTTCGTCGGCTCCGCAACACTAACAAGGCATTAACCGAATAGACCAAACCATTACACGCTGAAATTCCGTAGGCAAGAACCGTTACCTGCAGGCTTACTACCGAGCACGCCTCCAAGTCATCAACACCGCAGATATTCCGACTTCCAATTCACACATTTCCTACTCTCCATATGGTTTTCTATCTCTGAGTTGCGAGAGGCGAACCAATTTATTGCTGAGGCCGGCGAGTCATGTCGAAAAGTGGTGTTGAGATGAGGGTGGTCATCATAGGTTCGGGTGCCTCCTGGCCGGACTCCGAGAGAGCCGCCCCAAGCCAAGTGATAGTGGCAGGTGACGAATCACTGCTCTTCGACTGCGGGCCTGGCACGGGAATGAACTTAATGAAAGCAGGCATCAGCCCCGCGGCAGTAAGCCGGATGTTCCTCACACACCTACACATGGACCACTGCCTCGAGTTTCCATCCATAGTTTTCGAAGGTTACCTCGTTGGTAGAAAAGAAAAAGTGTACCTATACGGTCCACCCGGCGCGGCGGATTTCTGCAAGACATTGTTCGAGAAAATCTACCCATCCGCACCTCAGATCGTAAGAAGATTGCGAGAAGATGGGTGGAAGGTTGAACCATATGAAGCAACTAAAGGCCTTGTATGCCAAACAGACAGTTACCGAGTGCTTTCAACTCCAGTGGAGCATGGGATTCCGGCAGTTGCATATCGGTTAGAGACTGGGGAAGGCACGGTAGTAATTAGCGGCGACACAAGACCTTCCAAATCCCTGATCGAGCTGGCTAAAGGCGCCGACTTACTGATTCACGAATGTTCATTCCCAGACGATATGATCGAACTCGCGCGACTGACGAATCATTCTGCAGCATCAGAAGTTGGAGAGGTGGCAAATCAGGCAGGGGTTGAAAAGGTAGTTCTGACGCATTTGTTCCCGCTATGGAAAGGAAGAGAGAAGGAAATGGTCAAGAGTGTGAACAGCAAGTTCGGCGGCGAAGTTATAGCAAGCCATGATCTCCTCGAAATCAAAATCTGAAATCCGCAGCGAGCGCGTGATAGGTATCAACACCCCGCTGTGCCACTCATTGCGGGTGTAGTCATAAGCGTAATCACGATCTGCATAGTCAGTGGCCACCGCAAACACGAAACGAGTTTGAAATAAAGGTGAAATAGCGGGTCCGTAGAAATGGGATTTAGGTTTTCTTTTTTGCGTACGACGAACGAACGGTGGATGGATCCAGCAAACGGGCTTGGTTACAGCTAGGTGATGGTTTTGGGTGATTTGCAGTCCGTGATGGAGAAGTCTTTGGCCCAAGCGAGTCCTCATTCTAGGAAGGTGTATGGTCAGAACCCCCTGACCGCTAAAGAGGTTCTTGAGCTAGCTAACACTCACGTCTTGATCCTGGCCGCTACGGTAAAAGCAGAAGGAAAACCCCACCTCTCCCCTGTAGATCTTGTTGCTGTCGAGGGAACAATCTATGTGGGAGTTGACGAAGCTACAGCCCGCTACAAGAACCTCAAACAGAACCCCGCAATTACGATGATGATCGCTGACGGATGGAAACGCCAAGCCATCTTGCAAGGAGTTGCACATTTCTTGGACAGCAAAAGTGAACGGGCAAGGAAAGCGCTGGAGGCAGAGAAGGAGAAGTACGGCTGGACTACTGAAGCCATCGCTGAGTTCTCACCAGAGAAAGCGTTCACTTGGAAAGCTACGTAGGCAAAAGCCCTCTGGAAAAGTGGTGATGAATACTGGATGAGGAGTTGCGGTATTATCATGGCGAAAAGATCGAAGTGACTTGGAGTGCCAAGCGCTGCATCCACGCAGCCGAGTGTACGTCCCGGCTTGCCGCCGTGTTCGATACGAGCCGAAAGCCCTGGGTCCTTCCGGACGCCGCAACAGCGGATCAAGTAGCCGAAACAATCATGCATTGTCCCACTGGGGCATTGCACTTTACCCGCAAAGACGGCGGCCCACCAGAAGTTCCGGATTCGGTTAACACAATTTCTATGGACCTCAACGGCCCGCTCCACGTGCGTGGCGAGATTGTGGTCGAGACGCCCGACGGTGAGTTCGTGCTAAGGGATGTGCGCATGAGTTTGTGCCGCTGCGGCGCATCAAAAAACAAACCGTTCTGTGACAACAGCCATGAGGAGGTCGACTTTCAGCACAACGGTCTCTTGGGCGAAAACAAGACAAAAACTGAGAAAGTCCTACCGCAAACCGGCCCGTTGAAGATCATTCCATCTGAGAATGGACCATTTCATATGCGCGGCCCCTTTGAGGTACGCGGACAAGATGGGACAGTTTACAGGGGTAACAAAGTTACCATATGTCGCTGCGGCAGATCAAGCAACAAACCGTTTTGCGACGATACCCATCTGCACATCGGCTTTCAGAGCAAGTAGGGTACAATACACACTTTTGCGTTCAACATGCTTCGCCTATTTCATTACTGGGAACTCACGCAGTCAGTTTGGAACGAAAGCCAATCCGAGAGTTAGGTGGACTACCCGCGGAGACGCCTAGGCTTATAATTCGCGCGGCCAAACTTTGGGAATGGAGCCAAATAATCTTGCAAGATGCCGAGCAACCTAGAGAGGACCGGAAGCTGGCAGCAATTATGTTAACCGACTTGGTTGGTTTTACTTCTATGGCCCAGAGTAACGAAGCTCTTACGATGGAAATCCTCGATGAGCATAAGCAGATGGTACGCCCAATCCTCCAGAGATACGGTGGACTGGAGATTAAGACGATGGGTGACGCCTTCCTAGTCGAGTTTCCCAATGCGCTGGACGCTGTTCGGTGCGCTGTTGAAGTCCAAGAAGAGAATCGCAGAGTCAACTCAGGCCGCTCGCCCGAGAGAAGGGCGATGATCCGAATTGGGATTCATGTGGGCGACGTGATACACAACAAAGGAGATATCTTCGGTGACGCTGTCAACATTGCGTCTCGGATTGAACCCCTCGCAAACCCCGGTGGGGTCTGCATTTCGGAACAAGTGTATGACCAGGTATGGAACAAGGTCGATTTTCGTCTGGTGAAGATGGAGTCGCGGAAGTTCAAGAACGTAAGTATCCCTACTGATGTCTACAGTGTAGAGATGCTCCGGGAGGAGAAGGCGGCGCAGACAGTCGAGCTCGACAGACTAAGAGTCGCCGTGCTCCCCCTTAGCAATATGAGTCCTGATCCAAACGACGAATACTTCGCCGACGGAATGACGGAGGAATTGATTACGGCCTTATCTGGGATTAGCGGACTCACCGTTATCGCCAGAACTTCGGTGATGCCCTACAAGACTGCAGTAAAGCGGGTCGCGGAGATAGGTCGGGAGCTTGGGGCCGGGACCATCATCGAAGGAAGCGTGCGAAAAGCAGCCAATAAAGTCAGAATTTCCGTGCAGGTCATCGATGCGAGAAATGAAGGGCATCTATGGGCGCAGAATTACGACAAGGAGCTGAACGATGTCTTTGCCGTTCAAAGCGAGATTGCCGAGAAGGTGGCCGAGACGCTTAGGGTGAAGTTGCTTGAGTCAGGGAAGCGGAGGTTGGAGACGGCTCCCACTGAGAGCAGTGAAGCGTACACATTGTACCTGAAGGGCAGGTACTACTGGAACTTAAGGAGCAAGGAGGCAATGGAGAAGGCAATCGAGCACTACAAGGCGGCAGTGGAAGCAGACCCTGGATTTGCGCTTGGATACTCGGGACTCGCAGAATGCTACGGGACCTTGGCAAGAACCGGCCAAGCTGACCCGGTGACCGTGTACACAAAAGCAACACCGTATATAATGAAGGCACTCGAGCTTAACCCGAACCTAGCCGAGCCCCACGCAGACCTGGGAGCGTTCATGTTTGATTACGAGCACAAACCAAAGGAGTCCGAGTCAGAGTTTAGGAAGGCCATAGAGCTCAATCCGAACTATGCCAACGCCCACCAGTTCCTCTCGCACGTGTTATGTTCGGAGAGGCGTTTCACCGAAGCCTTCGCCGAAATCAGGAGAGCAGTAGAGCTTGACCCTCTCTCTCGATTCATCAACCTAAGCCTAGGAGATGCTCTCTACTATCTGGGGGAATATGAAAAAGCAATAGAGCAATTCAAGAAGGTCGTTGAGTTGGATCCGAATTATGATGAGGTCTACCCCAGCCTAATCCAGGCTTACCTGCGGAAATCCATGTACGACGAGGCACTTAGAGCGGCTGAAAAATACGCTGAGCTCTCAGGGAATTCATTAGAGTCGAAACAAGTGAAGGCGTACGTTTATGCATCGATCGGGAACAAGGAAGAAGCGCACAAGCTTCTGGCACAGGTTAAAGAGCGGTTCGGGGAAGAATTCCTCAGCTCTTACTTGATGAGCATTATTCACTTCGTTCTAGGAGAAACCGATGAGGGCTTTGAGTGGCTCAACAAAGCGTACAACCAACGCGACGCGAACATTACGTTGATGAACATCGACACAGAACTTGAAAACGTCAAATCCGACCCTCGATTCGTCTCACTCCTCGAGAAAGTGGGTTTGAGTGGAGAGTATAGCGCTTCGGCTTGAACACGATAAGATACGACCGAAGACAAACTTACCGGCTCCCGACAAGACTGGCTAGAAGACTGAGAGCAATCTCAAGCTGGTAGGCTTGCATTTGTCTACACTCTCAAGCCGTATCCTCCTGGTTAATGCGTAATTCGAATCGCCATCGTCAGGAATTGTGTGTGCGCGCACCATTGAGGTTCATTCATCACCTTATCCCGAGTAGTAAAGCAAGTTTGAAATTATTGAGGAGTCTTTCCTATTTTGCTGAACATTAACCATTTTGGCACCCTACTCTGATAATTTGCATACTTCCCGCCAAGTACTCTCAACAGATCCTTTTCCTCGTAACTCGCCATCCAATCGCACAAAACAAGAAAAATCACCCATATTGCAAATGCAATCAACGAAAACTTCAAAAAAAGAAAGCCAACCAAAATCATCATGGTTCCAAGATACATCGGGTGACGGACAAGGGAATAAACGCCGGAATCCACGAACTCAGGTTTGCCTGCCTTGCCGAAAACCGCGGCGTGCGACTCCTTAATCAGATATGCTCCAACCGCGATGAGAAAAACCGCGGGCAGAAGAAGAATTGGATACGCGGAAACTCTTGCCAATATACTCGAATATCCAAAGGAAACGGTGCTGATATCATCTAACAACATCACAACAATGTACGAACCTATCAATACAATCTGTATTCTGTCCCATAGAGCATGCTCGGAACCCAATCTAACGTGCTTTACCGGAATTTCTGACACCCCGTTCAATAATCATGTTGTTGAGATATTCTATCTATTTGCCTGAAGAGCTGACCAAAAACTAGTTCGATTGACCGAATTGTTCATTTTCTATTTTCTTCTGGTTTTGTCCCCTTGATGCTGCAACACCATCGAAGTTCTTGTCTGAATCATACTTCATGATTGATCCTCATAAGGCATTGGCATTTGCGGGAAAACATTTCGAGCTGGTCCAGGGATACAAGGCCTAGGGACGGGTGGCTTGGAAGACCACACGGTTGACCGGGCCAAAGTTGCCTCAATTGCTTGAGATACCTATGTCAATTGCTGAATGAATTGCCCTGACCGCATCCGGAACATCGGCTTCATTGAGTATGAGGATTACTTGAGACGTGTGAGGTGCAAAGACGCCTCGTTTGATGTTTATGTTGGGAATAGAATGTATGGCCTTTGATGCAATGCCAGGGGATGTTCTCATCTTGTCCCCGACAAGAGTGACTATTCCTACACCATATTCGACCTGCATTTCTTTGTCAAATGACCTTAGCTGCTTCTCATACTTCCTGACAAAGTTAGCGTCCAGAATCAGAAAATCGCGTAGAACCTGCCCGGTATCCATGACTTCCGCTCCAAGATCAAGGAAACCATCATAGTCCTCCCAAAGCCTAAGACAATCTTCAAGTGATCTGCTCTTCTCGTTGTTCATTGTTATGATGGCGCAGTTCCTTGAGCCCGTTACACATTTGACAGTCTGATTGGTCGTGTCGTCTCTTTGTATCATAGTCCCTAGCGTTGGGTTCGAAAGAGGTGCAACCATGATTGTAAGGTTGTGCGACCTTGCAATTCTCACTGCTGCATTCTGAACTATGTTCATCCCAGCTATTGTCGCTTTTTGTGCTTCGTTATAGGTCATCATTGGAACTCTCTCGAGCGGCTGATCTTTGACTATGCTTGGATCGGCAGTCTGCACAGGTGTATCCTTGAACAGAATCGTCTCAACGGCGAAGTGGCTGCTCAACAGTCGGGAGAGGAAGACCGCTGTCTGGTCGGATCCACCTCTTCCCAACACCGTTTCAAGACCATCATGAGTCAAGCCCAGAAACCCACCAACTGTAACAACTTTTCCGTCTTCTAACAGACTTAGAAGGCCAGATAGGTTCTTGGCGCTCATCTCGTAATCTGGTGTAGCGTTTTCGAAAATGTCATCGGTTATTATTGGCCACAATACCTTGTCAAGATGGCATGAGTGTACCGCTTCCGAGTTCAGGACGTAACTCATCAGAGCTGCGGTTGGTAACTCGCCTCCCGAGGTGAGCACCTTAGCCCGATTTACGCCATCGAATCGTCTATCAACTTTTGCAAGAGTCTTTTCAACCTCATTCTTCAACCCAGCAAGCACGCTTTGGCAATCCTTGAGAAGTTGTTCTCCTACTACGTGACGCAAAGCAAAGTCTGAGTAAGAAGCGAATATTGAATCAAGGTCATAATCTGAACCCAGAGCTTTGGCTTCGCCAATTGATTGGAGTCTGTCAGTGACACCTTTCGGTGCAGAGAAGATTGCAAGAGGGCCAAGATCTTTAGCCTCTTTAAGCTCTATGATGCGTTTGACAATTAAGCTGATGTTACTTCCGGTGAGATCTACCAAACTTCCGCCAAACTTAATGACTGCTATGCTCTTCAAGTTGTCACATCTCGGCCCTACAGCTACTTGCTGGATTCTGTCTCTAAACGATATGTAATCATCCTTATGGCCTGAAGCATGAGAGCTGGAACGTCTAGCTTGAATGCCGCCTATTAACGCACTCGTGTCCGCCTTCCCGTGAACAATGCTCGCAGTGAGCGTATTTGTCTGTGCAAGCGTCGACATATCCTCAGTGCTAGTGATTCAGTTTTCATTGCCTAAAGGTCCGCAGGGAGTGTCGTTGATGGTATACGTGATTGGTGTGTGCGTCCAATAGTGCGTGCATCCAAATTTGAACCATCGTCGTTCGTTCGTAAAAGTTTGTGTGTGCGCACCATTAGACACACACAGAAAAATGACCCAACCTTCCAATTGAGATAGGTATAAGGCTGCAGGAGATTGGAAATGCCAAGGCCGAGAGTAAGGGAACCTGAAGGCGTTACAGGGCAATTAACCACAGAATCATACGATCGCATGATGCGGAGCCTCATGAAGAAAGGCTACCTTGATACCTCTAAACTCATCAAGGCCGGCATTAACTCGGGAACTGCGCTTGAGGTCGGCCCTGGCCCCGGGTATTTGGGAATCGATCGGTTGACGAAAACCTCCAACACTTTCCTGAAGGGGTTGGACATCAGCGCGGACATGGTGAGAGTAGCTCAGCGAAATGCGACTGAATTCCATGTGGATGACCGAGCTGCATATTTTTTGGGCGATGCGCGGCAAATTGTGTTCGACGATGAAACATTTGATGCCGTCTTCTCAAACGGCTCCTTGCACGAATGGTCTGACCCAAGAATCGTCCTTAACGAGATTCATCGCGTCTTGAAACCCGGCGGGGTGTATTACATAAGCGACCTACGTAGGGATATGAGTCTCTTCGCAAGAGTACTCTTGCAACGGGCTATACCTAAAGAAAGAAAGCAAGGTTTTCTCATGTCACTCAACGCTTCCTACGCGACAGACGAAATAGCACCAATTTTGAGTGAAACCAAGTTGAGCAAATGTAAGGTATCGCGGGAATTTTGGACAATTGCAATAACCGCGAAGAAGACGTGATTTGTGTGGTACTACTGGTGCGCACCCCCGAACTACTCCACCAATAACGATTGTTCAATTTGCGTTGCCCGTACCATTGGACCCACACACGCAACTGCACGGATCCACAATTCAATCGGCAAAACAGAGCCGGTAGATTGACGCAGTAGAGAGTGGGTCGGATCACAATTGGGTTAGTTTAGTTCTGGGACTCGCCTTGTTAGCTCGGCCCAGTCTCCGCCAACAGTCTCTCGTATGAGAGCCTTGAGTCCAGCGAAAACTTGCGGAGGCATGAGAGTCATCCAGCCCCTGGTGACCACGGCACGGTCGTCATGGCCTAGTAGCGGGAAAAGCCACCGAACAACAGTGGGATTTCTGTCAGGGGGGATCTTTCTAGCCATCGTCCCCACGATTGAGGCTTGCTCGCTTTCTGTAGTTCGCTCTCGCAGAATTGGGTACAAATGAGCGTCTTCCTTGTTAAGGTGAATTCTCAGAAAGGCGTTTAGAACAGCTGTCGCCCTTGCCGCTGTCAATGAATCTGGTGCTGTCCGCATCGCTTCCAGTCCAGCAACCATTATGTCCAGTTCACGATGGTCCAAAAAGTAGGCCTTCGCTACAAGCGGCGCTACCTTGTCGAGAGCAGGGAACACGGCCTCCTCCTCACCCTTCGCGTGATAGTCCAGAATTTCTCCTGTAACGTGAAGTCGATCCAAAACGCGAGTCATGTCCCCACCGTTCCGCGCCGCTTTGAAAGCAGCCTCATTGGCTTCCAGCGTGTCACGACGAAATGCATTGTGTAAACAAAGCACTATGTCAATCGGCCCAGACATAGCCTATATTCTCCCGCGATACTCTTCGTTAGTGGGTATTTCACGTTATCCATACCGTATGTTATCGTTTTGTTAGTGTGTGAGGACGTAAGGATATGAAAGCCGAACGCAGTCGAAGAGCAGTCTTCACTTGTCAACCCAGATGAGACTAGGATGTATTGGACAGTTCTTTGCACGATTCGACGTATTGGCTTTAATCTGATCTAATATTTCGTTGTTTATGAAATTCCCGAATGATGGATCAAACCAGGATTCCTCTTCATTTTTTTCCAGTATTACCCGTACCTGTGCGCGTTTTTCATCCACTGGAGCCATCCCTCCCATTCGCTGTCGCTCAGAACATTTCAATTCCCACGCCCGACGCTTTTAACTCCACCCGCGGAGGCCCCACTGGTTACTGGAGTAAGGTCGAGGTTGGATTGGCCTTTCACTAGAGTGCAAACCAGAGGATGAGGCCTTCGTTAATTTCCTGAACCTCTAAGACTTTATCTACATCTCTCCCCTATTTCCGGCTGTTCATACAATTGTCTGAAGAGCGCAAACTTGCGGCAATAATGTTCACTGACATCGTAGGGTACACTGCGCTCACCCAAGAAAATGAATCGCTCGCGATGCAGATCTTAGATCTTCAGCGCAGTATCGTTCGACCGATCTTGGCAAAGTATGCCGGGCATGAGATAAAGACGATCGGGGACGCATTTCTAGTCGAGTTCCCAAGCGCGTTACGAGCGGTCCAATGCGCAACTGACATCCAGAAAAGTTTTGCAGACCAAACATCGCAGCAGGGCAAGAAAATGCTTCTGCGCATAGGAATTCACATCGGGGACGTGATCTTTCGTGAAGGGGACGTTTATGGAGACGCTGTGAACATTGCCTCCCGCATTGAACCGCTAGCAGAGCCAGGCGGCATCTGTATTTCACGCGAGGTCTATGCTCAGGTCTGGAACAAGATTGGGTATAAGACCATTGAGCTTGGTGAACGTGAACTCAAGAACGTGCAATCTCCAGTCATTGTCTATTCTGTCCTGCCGCAAGCGGTGGATAAAGAAGTTCAACCTTCCCAATCCGTGAAATCAAGTCTACTTTCGGACGATCTTGGGAAGGAGCTTGAAGGTTTAGAGAACCCCGTTGTTCTAGGTCTAATGGACCCGATACGCTATCAGGAATCCGTTTTGAGGTTAATGCGCTACTTTACTAGCAGATCGCCGCGGGGAGTCTACGTGACCCTCAACAAGCCGTATGCGACGCTGCTGAAATCCTTCGATAGGGCTGGGATACCGGCCGACTCTGTTTTCTTCGTTGACGCGATCACGGACGTTCCATCTGTCGAAGAAGATGCGACGCACGCGTGCGTAGGTTCGGGCGTCGATTTGAGCACCCTCGGCGTATGCATCTCGAAAGCCGTCAAACAAATCAAAGAAGACAGGTTCCTATTACTCGACAGCCTGTCAACTCTCCTAATCTACTACGATGCCAATGCCGTAGTCAAGTTCGCGCATCTCCTCACGGAGAAGATGCGCAGCTGGAACAGTTCAGGTTCGCTAATAACGGTGGAAACGAATTCCGAGCGGGATCTGGTTTCGCAGCTTTCGCCTTTCTGCGACAAGGTCGTGAAGATATGAGCTCACGGCAAGGTGGCACAATAAGCCTGCCGGCTCTCGACTCGTTGCTTTACGGCGCCGCTAAGGCGTTCGACTATCTGGGCGATGAGGGGCAGGAGATGCTTGACAACGTCGGCGGGGGCATAGTGGAGTACTTAGTGAAGAAGGGGATCCTTCAAGAATCAAAGGACCCCATGCAGATGACTTTTCAGATAGCCAACATCTTTCGGGAGAACGGCTACATTGCCCAGGTGAGTCTCACTCCGAAAGGCGAAGCATACTCGGTTACGATGCAAAATTGGAATTATCTTCCTCTCATGAAGAACCTCCGCAATAAGGGATCCATCCTCCTGGCCTGTCCAATGTGCATCGCCAACAATTCGGTTCTAAGGTCGAATTCGCTCGCGTGGAAAAGGGTTAGTGAGGAAGTGGATAGTGATGGCAACTACTTTGAGCAGATGGAGCTTGTTCCTTATGGGGAGGGTCAGGCTACGCCAAATCCGTCAGCATTAGCCGACCTGACGGCCATCCCAGAAGCGACCTCGGATACGCACGTTGGAATACCCGTATTCGAGGCTGTGGAGTATGGCTTGATTCACGGCTTTGAGTATTTGGGGGCGCAAGCAGAACTCTTCCTAGACGCCATTGGCAGGGGAATACTGGAATTCGTAAAAGAGGAGGCTGGCTTGCAGCATCCAGATGATCTAAAAGACGCGACGAAGGCTCTGGCCAGTTTCTTCACCAAGAACGGCCTAGCGGACCGGATAGACGTACAATTATCGCCGGCGGACGTTAGGGTGGAATTCGAGAACTACCGCTCTGCACCCGTTTTGGAGCAAGCTCTGAGTGAAGGGTTGAGGTCTGTTTCATGCCCCTTCCTTCTTGCGTTGAAGGCTCTGCTGCGTAGGGACGGGCGAATCGTAGAAGAGTCGAAGTGGGATTTCAGGACCGGGGCCAACGCGAGTCTCGTGATGAGGCTTCGTGGAGTGGCCGATGAATTTGACGCTGAAAAAATCAGCGCCTTAATGGATTAAGACGGAGTGCAGAATTCTCCACCCTCACTCGATATGATAAGTGATCCACGCGCCGTTGCTCAAACAACGTAACGGCGACTGGTTATTCTAATGAGCAGGCCTCCCGTTCGTCACGAATGTGGTAGCGTTCTCGTCACGAGTTTATTGATTTCCTGAATTTCGAATTACATTAGAAGTTAAGTACTGACCGAACCTCGTGAATCTCTATGGACCGTTGCCGGTTCCTGAAGTATGCGGGTTTGTTGGGGTTTGTTGGGTTCCGCATTTCCCGCAGAACCGGTCAGGCTGATTCAAGTGGTTGCCGCAATTGCGACAATAGTATCCTGTCCCACCGTAACTCTGCGGCGACTTACCGGTCCTGGAGTTGGACAGCAAGAGCAGGAACACGCTAGCTCCCAATAGTATCAAAAGAACTGCTATTGCGAATCCGTAGAATGGGGCTGAAGAGTTGTCTGTCGTTGCGACCACGCTAGTGAAGGTGCTCAGAACCATTGCGGGGGTAGGAGTCGAAGTTGTCGTCTCGGTTGCGTAGCTTGTTTGGGTGACAACGCTGCTCTCCGTTGTAGTGGTTTGGTACGGGTTGTTTGAGTATGGGTTAGAGTAGTTTGGGGAGGTGGAGTAGTACGGGTAACATGCGTTCGGGTTATTCGGATCCACAAAGCAGCTGTAGTACGATGAATAGTAGAGTGAGGTTGGGTACGGGGAGGGGTACGGGTAGGTCAGGTACAGGTAACATACGTTCGGGTTATTCGGGTCCACGAAACAATTGTAGGCTGGAGCATAGTAAATGTAGTAAACAGGGTAGCCCGAGTACCCCCCATTGTACCCACCATTGTAACCCCCATTGTAGCCCCCATTGTAACCCGAGTAGCCCGACCAAGTATGTGAACCCGACCAGGTATGTGAACCCGACCAGGTATGTGAACCCGACCAGGTATGTGAACCCGACCAGGTATGTGAACCCGACCAGGTATGTGAACCCGACCAGGTATGTGAACCCGACCAGGTATGCGATCCCGACCAGGTATGTGAACCCGACCAAGTGTGCGAACCCGACCAGGTATGCGATCCCGACCAGGTATGTGAACCCGACCAAGTGTGCGAACCCGACCACGTGTGCGAGGACCATGAATGTGAAGAAAGCGTATGTGACACTGCACTTACATAATTGCTGCTACTGGAAAGAAGACTCATCATAGCAACGCAAACGATAACGCACAACACCAGAGTACGTACCTTGCTAGACACTCCAATCAACCCTTTTCTTCGGACAATCCCCGTACTTAACTACGTCGTGTAGTTGCCTTGGCCCTCAATAATAAGATTGTGGAAAAATTTCACTTTGTGGGGGTGCTCAAACAACCGTATCGAATCGTCACTGAACGCAAGATGCAGAATGGACGCGAACTTAGAACCTACTGGCGATGGCCCGACGGTACGACACGAGAGGCGCAAGAGATACTTAGTTTGAAGTCGGATGGAAGTTGGACCTTCGAGGTCCCAAACGGCGTGGGTTTCCGCATCGTGGACGAATTCCGAGCCGAATCCGTTCCAACCGGCACCAAACTCATTATTCGTAGTACCCTGACGCCGCTGGACCATTCCGCTGCCAGCCGTATTTCTGCCCAGAAGGAGTTTATGATTCAGGGTTGGAAGGACGCGGCAGAAATTTGCGAACGTGACGCGCCCTAAGTCAAATCGCATCTATAAGGAATCGCCTGAACCGTTACGGTGTGTGTAGGTCAGCTGGTGCGCACACACACCCCCCTCGGTTCAGATCCAGCCGATGGGTGTTTCGGGTACACCCACTGGGGTGAAAGTCCCACGCAGTATCTTCAGTCTCAAATCCTATATGGGTAACGAAGTCTAGGCTTCGTAGATTCATGATCTTCATTGTTTGGAGTGCGTTGTACCGTACCAACTGAGGAGGATTGGAGAGGATGAGTGGGGAGCAGCGAAGACTTGCAGCAGTAATGTTCACCGACATAGTCGGATACAGCTCCCTAACCCAGAAGAACGAGCGGCTAGCGCTTGAACTGCTTGAGGAGCATAGAGGGATAGTTCGCCCAATAGTTGCCCGCCACAACGGCCACGAGATCAAGACCATCGGAGACGCGTTCCTCATAGAATTCCCAAGCGCCCTCGAAGCAACAGAATGCGCCGTCGAGGTACAGCGGAGCCTTCATGACCATAATCAGCAGTCAAGTGAGGCTAGGCGTGTTCACATCAGGATCGGAATTCACCTGGGGGACGTAATACGGCAGCAGAATGACGTCCTCGGAGACGCCGTAAACATTGCGTCAAGGATCGAACCGCTGGCGGAGCCGGACGGCGTTTGCATATCCGAACAGGTCTACGACCAAGTCAGAAACAAAATAGCCTACCCGACAGAGAACCTTGGACCACGCCAACTGAAGAACATAGAGTACCCGATCGACCTGCACAGAATCATATGGACGAAGGATAACGTCGCGTCTGGGCAGGAAACGAATCGCAAGTCGCGTCTGGACAGTAAGCGAATCGCCGTACTGCCCTTCGCCAACATAAGCCCCGACCCCGCAGATGAGTACTTCGCCGATGGCATGACGGAGGAGCTGATTGACAGGCTCGCTCAGGTGAAGAGTCTGAAGGTCATCGCTCGAACATCGGTGATGAGTTACAAGAAGAAGGAGAAGAAGGTCTCCGAGATTTCTAGAGAGCTTGAGGTTGGAACACTCGTCGAAGGAAGCGTGAGGAAAGCTGGCAACCGGGTTAGGGTCACCGTCCAGCTGATAAGCGCAGGCACCGAGGAGCATCTCTGGTCGTCGCACTACGACAAAGACCTGGACGACATCTTCGCGGTGCAGAGCGAGATAGCGGAGAGTGTCGTCGAGGCTCTGAAAGTCAAGCTGCTCGAATCTGAAAAGAGGAATCTCCGGAAAAGTCCCACGTCCAACCCCGAGGCATACACGCTCTACTTGAGGGGAAGACATCACTACAATAAGGGAGGCAGGGAGAGCACCGAAGAGGCTATCAAGTATTTCGAGAGATCCGTCCAGCAGGACCCGACCTTTGCACTAGGATACGCCGGGCTCGCAACCTGTCACCAAGCGATGATAGTGACCGGGTACACCCGTCCCGCGATCGCCTATCCCAAGGCGATGGCACTCGCCCGGAAGGCGCTGGAGCTCGACCCGGACCTCGGGGAGGCACACGCGGTATTGGGCAGCGTACTGTGTTTCTACGAACGGGATTTTCGGCGGGCAGAGAAGGAAATCACGGAGGCGATTGCATTGAATCCGAGCTACTCGACAGCTCACCTGTGGTATTGCATAGTGCTGCATGCCGAGGGGCGCCCCAACGAAGCCCACGCGGAGGTCCTGAAAGCACTGGAGCTCGATCCGCTCTCCCCGCGTATCAACGCTGTTATAGGGCATTCCCTTGGCCTTCAGAGGATGCATGACAGAGCGATAGAGCAACTTGAGTCCGTGGTACGCACGAACCCCCGCTTCCGCTTTACTTACGGCGAGCTCGTCCTGGAGTGCGTCGGCAACTCGACGTACGAGAAGGCGCTCAAGGCGATTGAAGACCTGTCTCGACTTACCAATCAGCCCTTGGAAAAGAAGCTCTACACCGCCTACGTTTACGCGGCGATGGGCAAGGAGAGCGAGTCACGCAGTCTGCTGGACGAGGTCGAGGGAAGGTTCGAAGAAGAAATACTGAGCCCGTACGTTGTAGCGCTTACCTATTTCAAGCTCAAAGACAACGACGCTGGCTTCAAGTGGCTCGAGAGGGCCTACAGCGATTATGATTTCAATTTGTTGCGGCTGGGTATTGACGTCTACTTGGAACCGGCCAGGTCAGACCCGAGATACGCTCAACTGTTTGGCAGAATCGGACTGGACAGAAAGTAGTGATATAGGAAAAAAGCCGGTCGGTCGCCAGAGACACTAAAGTCGACTGTGATTTTCATAGGATATTTTGGCGCATCAACCGAGGACTTGACGTTACCGTTGATTGGGTAACGTAACTTTCGTAGCAAGACAACGAACAAACTTGAACCCTCATCATTAGCAAGTGGGCGACTAAAGGGACCTCTGTCTGCGTATGGTCAAAATCGACCCACGATTTAGGATGCCCTTCGCTTGGACAGATGATCTGTTTAGGTTCGGCCAAGTCTTCGTTCGGTGGATGATTTGACTTCCTTCCTCGTCATTTGCGTTCAGGCTACGCTCGGCAAGAGTTAAGGATCAAGAACCAATAGCCTCGTTCCGCAAGTCTTGCTCGCAGAACCTCTTAGCAATATTCCTAGCCCCATTTAGATCTGCATTTGAACCAATCCGCAGACATAGCATTCAAAGATGGATTGCTTAATCCGAGTTGGTGCCGGGAACCGTGATGATGAAAGCACGAAGGATTGCGGGAACGCTCGTATTCAGGGGGTAGTCTCGGTTGTCAATTCATCCTTTGGCGCTAGTTTATCACTTGGTTTGTCAAATTCGCGGCCGCATGACTCGCAGTGGTACGCTAGAACTAACTTGGATTCACCCGCAACCCAAACTAGTTCATGGCTTTCGATGGCTAATCCAGAACCGCAGATCGGGCACCGCATGCTCGATGTCTCCACTCATTGGGCGACGGGCGATGTCATAATCGCCTTGCCGAGTGACCAGAATCCTCTGGCTGAGCAGGTTTCACAGCTCCAGCCGACGCGGTCCCCTGTCTTGCTAGAATAGAAAATCACGATCCTATCTCCGCACCTTGGACAGCGAAGCTTCGTCAGTTCAGAATCAAGCGCCACTATTGTGTCCTCCCTGTGAGGGAACTTAGGTAGGGCTGGGACATTATGTTCGACCGAGAGAGTATCCTTCAGTTTGAGAATTTGAAGTATCATACTTTGTCAACCTATGTCAATCAATCAGATTGAATGATGTTGTTTGGCACTTTTTGGATTCAGTGGTCGCGGAGGAACCCTCATTAAAGTACCGCTGACGTAGAATACCATAGAGGGCAGTGAATTGGTTCAGAAGAATGTTAGCATCTATACCTCAGGAAGGAAAACTTGGATTGCTGCAGGTTTTCCACGAGAATGGGCCGAAAGTTGGCAGAAAATCTGTCAAAGAGAAGCAAATGAAGACGAGAAAGAGAAAGTTCGCTTCATCGTTCGATTCACCTCTCTTGGAAGGGAACTTGCATTCCTAAGTCCGTTTCCCGCCAGATCTGCTGAAGCTACCCTCCAATGCAGTGATATTACCCAGGCAGAATTCGGGCTAATTTCCGGTTATTTGAACGGATGTAGGAAATTAATGCTGAACTTTCCCGATAACGAAGAAGGAAAATATCTCGAAGCTCTCAACCGCTGGCGGAGAAAACTCCCGGGGACAAATTTGGGGCGAAGGAAGCATGAAAAGAATGGGGTCCAACAAGTAGTGGAGTTCGAGGTCCCAACAAAGACCATTAGCGAAATCTTGGAGGATCTCCACGCTCAATACTTCGGCATACGCGACAGAGTTCAGCGGGCGTTTACTGAGGCCTCAACCTTGCCGATTAACGCTAGCATCCTAAAAGAAACATATGGTGCAGTCCAAGAACAAGAGGACGTAGCTGATTCGTTGGTCTTCCAGGGAAAGAGACTTCTGACAAGCGCTTTAGATAACCCTGAAATCCTACATAGTGCAGGAATTAGCGGACTCAGAGAAACTGTTCCCAACACAGTGCTTTTGCACAATATGGAGAGGATAATCGACTTACACACCGAATGCCTTGAAGGATTGATCAATCTTAACAAAAGTATTGAGGCGGATGCCGTTTCCAAGAAGAAGCTCGCGAGCCCATCTAAACTCATGTTATCTAAAGCGAAATACGGTTTTCCTCAGTTTCTTGTTGACATTCAGAAATTCGTAGACAAGGCATGGGAGGGCCTAAGAATACCTATTATCGCTCTGTCAGTGGTTCGAACGAGGCACGACTGTTTCACTCATCCAGTATTTGGGAGGGTCGCCTTTAGAGGCGACGACATCACACAAAGCAATCGTGAAGCAATCATAGCGCTCGTAATAGGAAGCACCGCTTACCAGACACAACTAGGTTGGCTGCAGGGTAAGATGTGGGCCATGACAGGTCATGCGATTAACCTAGCGGAGGCTGCGCTGAACCTTCTAGAGCCTGAGAAAATTGGTCAGCCTTTACAAAAATGACGAGGCTAAACCCCAAGTCGGTGCCTCACATATATTAGAAAATTGACGCTAAAGATCAGGAGAACACCACAAAAAGGACCGTAGACAAGTTGCACTGCATTGCCTATGAGAAACAGGAATGCTTCGAGTACCCCTGTAACAACCGCGTGGAACATCACACGACTCATTGACCGTCGCATGTTTTCGGCACCTTACCCATAGGTAGAGAAGAAACGCGATAAAGGGGGTCACTAAATCACAAGAGTTGTCAAAGTTTCGACTTGCGAGAAATCCACCAGACAGAAGAGCGGCCCCTTGAATGCGGGCGAATAGGTGATTGCCGCGTTCAGGCCAACCAAGAAAAATGGAGGAAAGTCCAAGTCGATCCACGAGTTAGGTTATCCTTCGCTTGGGCAGGTGATTTGTTTATAGGTTAAGATTGCCCAAAAAGGAAATATGAGTCAGGAAATAGCTACTCTGGGTGGCGGCTGTTTCTGGTGCACGGAAGCAGTCTTCAGCGACTTGAAGGGCGTCGTGAAGGTTGAGTCTGGATATTCTGGGGGTACGGTGGCAAACCCAAGTTACGAAGAGGTCTGCACGGGAAGAACGGGGCACGCCGAAGTAGCGCAGGTTACCTTTGACCCTGAAGTGATTTCATACAAGGAAATCCTTGAGATCTTCTTCACCGTACACGACCCTACTACTCTAAACCGGCAAGGGGCTGACGTTGGCACTCAGTACCGTTCCGTAATCTTCTACCATAACAACGAACAGAGGGCGGTCGCCGAACAAGTGATCAAGGAGATCACGGCGGCCGGGATATGGGATGCACCGGTCGTTACTCAAGTCGAACCGTTGAAAGCCTTCTACAAGGCCGAGGACTACCACCAACAATACTTCGAGAATAACCCGAGGCAGTCCTACTGCCAAATTGTGATTGCGCCCAAAGTTAGGAAGTTTCGGGAACACTTCCGAGACCGGTTAAAGGCAGATACTTGAATCTAGCGGGCTAGGGTTCGACCGCATGACCCGCAGAAGTGGGCGTACTGAGGGTTGACGGTACTGCAGTAGGAACAGGTTATGGTTGAAAGGGATTTACCGCAACCGTAACAGTATTTGTTCGCAGCCGGATTGCTCATACCGCAGTTGCTGCAAAACACAATGCCCGGCCTTTGCGGACCAGCCTGCATAGCCAATCAATATTAGCAGTTGTCCCCCTCTCCTTATAGAATCTCCGGCAACTTGAATTGAATTGATACGCGTACGTGGTTCCTATTTTTCTAGGATGGAGGTGATTTCATGGGAAAAGTCGGATTGTTAGCGCTTATGGTTTGGACGTCGGCATCGTGGCCGGGGTTTGTTACTAAAGGGATGGTCGCCCTTGTTCTTGTAAGCGGAACGGACTCCGGTGTATTTTCTTGGAGCCTCGGGCAGGGTTTGAAGCCGCAGTGGGTCCCTTCGTACTCGAATCCTCGTATCACTAGGCTTGTGTCTTACGATTATTCTGGGGGAATCTCCTTGAATGCTAGCGACAGGTCGATACCTTGCTTCTTCAGATATTGTTTGTGTGCAAGGTAAAGTATTAGGCCGCCGATGAATGAGCATAGCAGGAATGCGTAACTTAGTGTGTTTCCGCCGTATATACTTGGAAATATCACGAACTCATAGGAAACGAATGCGAAGACGGCGGTGCTGAGCACGCCCGCTATTACAAGCCCAGCTCGAACAGCATTCGATTCGGATTTTCTTCGAACTCCGTACAAGATCGATGCGACTGCAACGAACATGAAAAAGAGCATTGGGCCAATGGCCGTGGCGGACAACGCTGAGAGTTCACCGTAGTAGAAGGCCGTCGCGCCCACCAGCAGAATCGCCAAGACTAGGTCGAAGATGTGGGCAACTGCGGGGGAATTAAACCGCGGGCTCACGTAAGCAAACTTCGCAGGCAGAAACCTGTCGAATGACAAAGCAAGGATGTATCTCGCAACCGCCATTATGGTCACCATCAAGAAGATAATATTCCAGATAATCCAAGCGAGGCCAAGCGTCACCGAGACGGCTAGATTGTTCGCGACGCCCATGGCAAGAGTCCAGAAGTTGAAGCCGTAATCAAATACCAGAGTCGAGTTTGCGAAGGCGGAATTGATGAATGGTTGGCCTGCGACCCCGTAGAGGACGGCGAAAACTATCGTCCAGATTATGAAGACCGTAATTCCAGAAATCGGGACGCTCCATCTCAACGCAGTCTTTCCTTTCAACTCGGATCCAGCGATTGTGGACATGTTGAACCATGGGAAGAGGAACAGGAAATAGAACGGAATCAGGATGAGAGTGTTTCCAAAATCGAATGATGGCCCCGTATAGGAGTTGGCCAATGAGTTGTAAGTCGTACCGTTAATCCCTAGTGAATTCACGTAGCTGACGACTCCGCTTCTGCCTGCGCCAACTAGAATGATGAGCGCCAAGACTATCCCGATAGTACCGAACACGACCAATACAGTCAGCGTTCTGATTGCGGTCTTGGGGCTGACTATGTTAACCAAGACCAATATTGTGAAGATAATTGACCCAAGAATGAATTGGGACGTTGGGGCAGCTCCAGGAATGTTTCCCGGCAACGCGAGGCCCAGAAAGTTCTGGTTTCCCAGAGCAACTCCAACTGATCCGATCGAGAAGACAGCCGACAGAATTAGAATTGCGACAAACGCGATGAAGTTCAGACACGCCCCAGTTAAACCCATGGCACTGCCAAAGAGTCCACCAAGCTGTCTAGACATCCAAACGTAGTCGCCACCGGTGCGCGGAGTTCGCCTCTGGATTATCGTGTAGATGAACATTTGAGGAAGAACGAACAGGAACCCTATTACTGAACCGTAGACTAGGTTGACGCCGGACATTGTCGGAAAGAACACTGTATAGAGCGGGAGTAGGGCGATCGTTGCGCCGAGGCCCATCCAAGCCGCGTTCATGCTTATTGCATCAAGCAATGAAACGTTCTTCACTAACCCCGTAGCTTCCCGGACAAAAACCGTCGGACGCTTCGACATAGTTCGGTTGTATCGTTTTAGGTCAATATTTATCGGTTGTGTAGTAACGAATGTTACTACATTTTTGCTTTCGAATGATACGGAGTGCCTGCCTCCCAAAGGCTATCAAACATTCCTTGAAACGCGGTCACAAAGCCGTTGTTGTTGGTCCATAGATCCGCCTCCCGCGCTCCGCCAACCGAGTCAATGTCCGTCAGTTTCGGCCCAAATGCGACTTCCTTTCCGTCGCAGATATTGATGTAGAACGATATGTTGTCAGCATTCCTAACCTGCGAATATTCCCTGACAGCGGAAATCTGTTTGCTGTTAGACTTGTCGATCTCAGTGACAATGCGTATCCTAACTCCTCGTATGTGAGCAGCAGCCAATGCTCGTAAGCCCGAACTCTTCTTAGTTAAGCGTGCCATACCCCATTTGCTGTAGACAACATCAAAGTACGATTGAGCTCGATCTATCATTTCCAGAGTGGATGTTGTTACACGATCACGCCCAGGCAAGAGTTTGAAGTCGCTCTGAGGAGTCTCGGCTGATATAGTTCTGTTCTCTATCAAGGAACGGATTTCTTCGTATTTCGTAACCAAGTCTCGTGCCTTATGAGAGAATTCCATGAGCAATCTCTGAAGTCCATGCTCCGCGTTGGAAGCTTCGTATCGTGCTGGGTTTGCCAGGAATTTTGTTACTAATCCTTTCCTCACAAGTTCGGAGAGAATACGGTACACTTCGGGTCGGATCAGCCCGAGCTCCTTCGCAAGTCGGCTTGCCTTCGAGCGACCCTGCGTCAGAAGGCATAGGTAGCACTCTGCCTGTAGTCTCGTGAGACCGAGCTCCCTTAGGAAGGCGAGTATATCTGCGTTATCTAATTGAGGACTCAACTAATCTACACGGACGATCGATTGCTGCTGCAAATGACTAAGATTGTGAAGCACAAAAGCATTTTCTCTCAACTTCACTCGGCACTTTTCAAACGCTAGGACAAGTTAAATTTCTCACCAGCATAACCTCGGACTGAACTGCTCAAATGAAAGGAGAGGACATGTGAGCGCCTACTATTCGCACAAGCTCTCAGCCACACGACTCAAGCAAGTGTACGAGATAGCTCCTATCAGAGTCAGGCAATATCTCGACGCAGAGGTGAATCATGTTTTGGAGAAGATTCGTCCGGGTGATCTAGTCGTCGAGCTGGGGTGCGGCTATGGGCGGATAATTCCAAGGTTAGCTGCAAAAGCAGGATGGGTGGTTGGGATCGACACATCTGGCGGGAGTCTGGAATATGCACGGGAAGCACTTGACATTCCGAATTGCGCGCTTTCTCGCATGAACGCTGTTAAACTTGCCTTCTACGACGGGGCTTTCGACTGTGTGATCTGCATTCAGAATGGTATTTCCGCGTTTCACGTCGACCAACAGGCACTTGTCAGTGAGAGTGTCCGCGTGGCAAAAGCAGGCGCCACTGTTCTCTTCTCAAGCTACTCGGAAAGGTTCTGGAAGGATCGCCTCGAATGGTTTGAGCTTCAATCAAAGGCGGGACTCGTGGGAGAAATCGACTATGAGAAAACAACGGACGGTGTCATCGTATGCAAGGACGGCTTCACGGCAACCACGATGAGCAGCGACCATTTTCTCGCACTGACAGCCCAACTCGACGCCGATGTTCGGATTGTAGAGGTAGACGAATCGAGTTTGTTCTGTGAGATAGTACGAGGCTCTCAAAGTCCAAGCAAATGAAGAACAGACCGATTGAATGGCCAAGAATTCAGTCAACGGAAGAAATCATGACTGTCTCAAGCGCAAGACCTCTGGAGGAGGCATTGTACCCACGGTATTGGTGGGTACAAATCTCACCAGCCCCACCAATATCGGTGGTTTCAAGCAACGACCATGCATCAGTTCACCGAACATCGTGTCTTGGTTCTTGGTCGATAGCAAATTGCTTTCAAGTTCAGTTAGGGTCTCGGCATTTATTCTCCACGCAAAGTGAGCGCCTCGCCTTTCGATCCAAGTTAGGAGGTCAACGGTTTGGGCCGGAAGGTATGCAGTTAATATTTTAAGCGAAAGCATACTGGAAAAAAGCCGAGACATACGATAACTTCCGTAAACTGATCTTCCCGAAAGATTTCTTCGCACTCGACGATAAGGTCGATATCGTCTTGTTGATCAATGTCACAAATGTGATGCCAATTCCTGAAGAACGTTTGGTGTTGTTATCATTATGCAGAGAGAAAATTAAGGAAAAGGGAATTGCGTTCTGGTACAATTGGCGAGACCCAACCGAATTCAAGGCTAGAATGCGAATCAACGATGGCTTCTTCAAGGGGGTCGACAGACAGGCGAAGACTTTTCATGGAGAATGGGATCGGGCTTGGGTTTACAATGCTATGAACTCCTCTGGCTTCTCCCGAGATGAAGACATTATCTTGCCTAACGTGGGGAACAATCAAGCATACGTCTTCAGAGCGAATAGGCCGATCCTTCTAACGAGCTTTCTCGATTTGGATGCGATCAAGAGAGGCGGTAAGAACAGGAACGCGGACGACAGGATAGCAGAGACTGGTCCGATTAATTTCCTTGATACTTTCATGAACGAGCTCCAAGCCATTGAGACAGGGAAAGCAGAACAGGCAAAATTCCATCACTTATCTGAGAGATTAATCTCCAACATCTTCGATCATCAGCTGAGAGACCCCGATATTGAGCGCGAAATCAACGAGGCCAGAGGATTTATCGACATATTATATCACAATAGGAATCAGCCGGGGTTTTTCAAAGACTTGAGTGATTTGCGAAAGGTGCTGTGCGCTACTGTCTCGGTTGAATGCAAGAACTATGCAGATGACGTGGGCAATCCGGAATATGACCAACTTGCTGGAAGACTAAACGATGATAGAGGTAATTTCGGCCTCTTGGTTTGTAGAAGTATATCTAATCGAGAATTAGCTATTGGCCACTGCAGAGATCGTCTAAAAGACAAAAAGTACATTATCGTATTGGACGATCACGATATGCTGACGTTAGCTCGACATAAGCAACAATCGGATCATGACGTAGACAGGTTTATGGAACGCAAATTAGCTGAAGTAGTCAATTAACGAAAGTTAGTAGTCCCGCGATTGCAGTTGGTTCATGAAATCCTTCAGCCGGTAATCGACGAACTCACGATGAGGTGGGCGCAGTAGAGTTTCGGTTTTCTTCGATCAATGAGTCGATGGAGGATGACGAACATCCACTAAAAGGTGGCGGTAGAACTGAATTGAGAGACTTGCACTTCTCGAAGCTAGCTATTGATGTACATGCGAGTCGGCGGGCCATTTATTGACTCCCCACAGGACCTCGGCAGATGGATTCAACTGCTCGAACACCTGCTTACCATTGAGCAGAAAACTGGAGTCATGATTAAACAACCTCGTTCGGCAAGCTTATGGGATCTCGAAAACGCCAAGAGACTTTCGGCGCTCCTAACAGGCAACAAGACTCAAGTGGACAAGTTCGAATGCACTATCAATCTTACAAAGGATGGTGCAAGAAAAATGCTTGATTCCTTAACGAGCCTTGGATTTGTCCTCAATGTCACTTTGAGGATCCACAATTTCAAAATGAAGCTCTTCTCGTACGAGTTCGATTTGGGAACTGTCAGAGTGGAGATGCCTCAGGCATGTGCGGTCGAAGATTTGGCCAGTCTCAGGAAACAGTACGATGAGTTAACGGTCTCTCAATCCTTACGAATCAGACTCACTTCGTGTGACGACAAGAATCCAGTCTTGACTAAAGAGTTTCCTGCCTAGGACTAGGAAGGTTTCATAAGGATAGTCTTCCACCGTCAAGGGGCTGGGATAGCTCCTGAGACTTGCCAATGAAAAGTCTCTAGAACTGAATATCACTCACGAGATTTTGTCCAATCTTGGCATAGTAGCGATCGGGTTTACTCATCGTGGTGAGCGCGATACGGGGGCGGACATCTTAATTCCGTTGGGTCATCCTAGAATTTTGCAATTTAAGGCCTCTCGAAGCGGGTTGGATGGCAGCCAATGTCGGTTTAGAATTAACACCAATGGTGTTCCCAACCGTGGTATTCTGCCGAATCAACATTTCGCATTAGATGCCATAGGACGCTCAGGGCTTTGCGATACGGTCTACGTATTCCCTTTGATCCATTCTGACAGCTACTTTGTTTCTAACATGGGTCAACTGCTACGTGACACCATCATTGTTGACGCTGTTGCAATAACCAATTCAGTCTCGCATCGCTCCGCAGGTTGGTTTTCCGTGCCACATTCAATCACGGTTGATATCAGAAATAACTTCCATGTAAGATCTAACGTCGAAGGACGTGGGAGTGGTGTTTCAGCGAAGGATTTTCTAGCCAAAATGAAACAAGAGATCGAAAAGGCTCCGACCGAAAAGACTCCGCGAGATAAGCTGGAGCACGAAACTATCACTGAGACAGTCCGAGAATTGGAGTCCGCAGTAAGAGAAGCGGGGGTCGTAGGCAGCTCAGAGCACACACTTTCCTTTGTTGCTTGGAACGCGACAAAGGAGACGAGAGTGGTCATGTCGCTACCAGTGCGGCTCAAAGGATTAAAAGAGAAGAGAGAGCCTAAACTGCGCACGCTGGGCAAATGAGTCTTCGAGCACTGCGAGTCGCATTCTTTTTGTTTGGGCTCTCAAAAGCGAAAAGGGCTAGCCTTGCCATAGGTTCCGTTTTTAGGTTGAACAAAAATCAAATCCGATAATGCGAAGTACTACGAACAATCAACGTAGCCGTAGGCTATTCAGGTACAGGGTCGCCCACTAAGTGCTGATTAGGCGGTGAAGCAAGGTTGACATCTCCGAGAACCCTCGGTGTGAATTTCATCTTCCTCGGAGCCGCAACTATAGCTCGTCAACAGCTTCAAAATGCGCGTGACTTATCGCATCGGAAAATGCATCAGGACGAATACAAAGCGGATCTCGAACGTTATGGCGGCGAATTGACGCTCGCGGAGGCAAATAGGCGATTGGCGGCGGACGCGAATGAGATTCGAGAGTTTCTTGAAGTTCAACAATTAGATGGTCCCCGGGGTTCAGAGGCGAGGCAATTGACCCTAGATCCACGATGGGACCACAATGATCCCAACTCTAAGCGCCTCTTTGAAAGAAAACTAATCGAGGATTCGCCCGTGTCGAATTACTTGGAGTTCGGTGAAGTCGCACAACTAATATACGGAGACAAACTGCCGACTGCTCGCCTATGGGTTCACTGGAGAGACTATGTGATAGGCTGCGTGCCAGATGGCGTTGCAACCAACTACGTGTACGAGTTCCGAGCAACCACCAAAATGAGTTCGCAAACAGAGGAGCAAGCACTAAGACAAGCTCACCTATACTCGTATGCCTTCAAACGACCAAGATTCAAAGTGCAGATCGCACAATTCAGGCTTCCGAGAAATCCATTTCCACTCAAAGTTAGAGACCTGCCGAAACCTGAGATTTCAACTACCCTCAAGAATTCGACAGAGGAAGATTTTACGAGAATTATGTCAGAATTCGACAAAGCGTTTCGTGGCGCGCAGTAATATGAACCAATCTTCCGGCAATTCCAGTAGGGGACGCCTATGGACACCATCCGGAACTCATTCGCAATCATGGAAGTGTCAGAAATGTGGTTTTGTAGTTGTCGTAAAACCAACTCGTCCACTACGTTTCTGCCCTAAATGCGGTGTCCCGATGGGATCGGGCAGAACAGAAAGTCGAAGGGACGAGACGAAACCGCCCGGCAAAGAACCAACGGGAGACGCATTGAGTAGCAATCTTGTGGCTGCCCTCAACGATGAAATTGAACACATAAAGAAGGAAGGAGGCAGCCGTTCCTACACAATCAAGAACGGTGAGAGAATTTCAGAGATTGCGGGCAGATTCGTCTACAGCTTCGACTTCGATGGCGACCGATTAGAGACTGACGTTCCTGTTCAGTTGCAAATTGGCGATTCGCAGGAACGTATCCAGGCAGATGTCGTATCAGTCGTCGGACAAGAGATAATGCTGGCAGTCAAGTCAACACTACCCGAAAATATTCCGAAAGCCAGAATGTTTGCCGACCCACTCTTCATCCTCGAACGACTAAGAGACTGCCTCAAATCCCCACCTCAAAACTTCAACCATATACTTGCACACAAACTCTTCCGTACAGAAAATCAGCCGAACCTCGGCCGAGTACGCACCAAAGTAAGCGGTAACCTAAACGAATTCCAGACCTCCGCCGTGGAACGTTGTCTCGGCAGCGAAGTATTCTTCATCTGGGGCCCACCGGGCACAGGAAAGACCACCACCATCTCAACAATCATAAGTCATGCCTTCGCAGACGGAAAGAACATTCTCATTTCCTCAAACACCAACGTAGCCATTGACAACGCCATCTCAGGTGCAGAGAAATCAATTCGAGAGAAGTCAGGCTACCAACCCGGCGACATCGTCAGAGTGGGCGTGCCCCAAGCCTACGTTCCAGACAGCGTCTTACCGCAACAGATCGCGAAGGAAAAACAAGAACAAATCGATAGAGAGATTCAGGAACTAGAAAAAGCGAACAAAACTATTCACAGTCAAATCCAGAGCTTTCGAGAGAAGATCAGGATACTTGACGAGTGCGACCGCCTCACCGCCCTGGAAAAAAACCAACGCGAACAGCTAAGCCAAACCAAAGCTCAACTGCAAGACCTGGACCGGCAAGAAAGCACCAAGCGAGATCAACTAAACAAAGCACGGTCTATGTCCTCCATCGGCCGAAAACTCCGCCGCCTAGAAGTCGACGAAATCGCAATAGCGCTCAACAAGATATCCACTCGACGGCAAAGTGTTCAAACCCAGTTTGCCTCTGATGAACGTCAATATCGCTATACATGTACCGTTTTGCAGCCAGTTCAGCTGAAAGCTGCTGATGTCATCGGAGACTATTTCGTTCAATACGGGACAGAAGGAAACAAGACCGCATTAACAGACCACCTCAACGAGGCTTTAACAAGTTTGGAGGCAAACACGGCTCGCATTAGCGAGCTGGAAAAGGCGAAGAGCAGTATTGAGAAGGAGATCATTGCCAAGGCAAAGGTGATTGGGACAACTCTTGCTAAGACCTGGTTGACAGCGGAGATAATGACTCGAAAATTCGATTTGGTCGTAGTCGACGAGGCTAGTATGGCAACGCTGCCAATGCTCTACTTTGTTGCGGGCCTATCCAGTGGTCGAATTCTGATTGTTGGTGATTTCAAGCAGATTCCAGCCATCGTTATGGCGGAGACGGACTATGCCAAACATTGGCTGAGGCGGGATATCTTTCAGGTTGTAGGTGTCACCGATCTAGAGGCAGGTACGGATCTGTGTGAAATGCTCAGAATCCAATACCGAATGAACCCTGACATCTCAAAAATAGTGAGCACGCGCATCTACGGAGGGCACCTCCAGGATCACGGAAGTGTCAAACGTAGTCCGAACGTTGATAGACCGCCGGGAGCTGGCTTCTCACTAATCCTTCTGGACACGTCGAATTTGAATCCGTGGTCAATGACGCATGACGAGTCATATTCCCGCATAAATCTGATTCATGCGGAATTGGCTGTTTACATGGCTAAGGAGGCCATAAAGAATGGGTTCACGAAGATCGGAATAATAACCCCCTACCGTGCCCAAGCGAGAATTCTTGGGAAGAGAATCGAAGATTCGAACCTCAGAAAATATGTTGAGGTGGCTACGGTTCATCGATTTCAAGGGAGAGAGAAGGAGGTAATTATCTTTGATGTCTCGGACAGCAAACCCTACCATCCAAGTCGGTTGGTCAGCGTCAAGAACAGCGAAGAGAACCAAAGTGAACGGCTGCTGAACGTTGCGGTTTCACGAGCACAAGATAAACTGATCCTAATCGGTAATCTCAGTTACCTGTCGAAAGAGCTGAGTTCAGATGAACTCCTTCCCAAGATAATCGGAGACTGCAGCGAGAACGGAATTCAACTCATGGGCGAACAATTCTTAACTTACCCGAGCGAAAGCAGTGAACAAACAGACTCCCAAGAAGGCATTCTAACCTACAAGGCTGAAGACTTCTACCCAGCACTCGAATCCGACCTGACCAACGCAAAGGAAGACATCGCCATCGTTTCGCCGTTCGTCACCGCACGAAGGGTCGCGAAACTCGAAGAAACATTTACCGCAGCCATCAAACGCGGAGTAAACGTAAGGATTCTCACCAAACCACCCGACAAACAATTCGACAGCGAACCTCTGAAAAGATCAGCAACGGAAGGAATTCAAATCCTCAAAGATATTGGCGCGCGAATGGAACTTAATCCGAGAACGCATGAAAAGATCTGTGTCATCGATAATTCGATTGTCTGGCATGGGAGCTTGAACATTCTCTCACAGTACGAGTCATCTGAGTCGATGATGCGTTTTGTTGGAGAGAATACTGCGCGTCAATTGTTAAATGATGTAGGCCTGAAAGCCGAAAGCCTGCTAAAGCCGGTGTCATTTGCCGCCATACATGATGGGATGAGAGCCGTTACTGCGACTGGAAAAATCGTTCGAATGGGTCCAGTGCAGTTTCGCAGGAAACGTGATGGCACTATGCTGAGATTCGCAGAAGCAGTGCTCCAAGCGGAAGGAAACGAGTGCAATCTGATTCTATGGGGATCAGAAACCGATCGTGTGAAGGTAGGAGATGATATTCGGATAGTCAACGGCTATACGCGCGCATACAATGGCAAGGTATCTTTACAATCTGGTAAGTTTGGCAAGCTCGAAGTGCTGCAGCCCATCAAAGAGAGAGTGCGAGAGGAAGAAGACATTGATGATATTCCCGAAAAAGTTACGGTTGAATCCAAGGGCGTATGCCGACATTGCGGAAGAACTATCTTGGCCGGATCAGTAAGTGAACACGAGACCAAATGTGCCGCCCCCAGATCATGAACTCCTGAACAAAGAGTTGCAGTCCTATCGACAGTTGTCTTCGAAGAAAAGTGTGGCGCACACGATTATAGCGACAGATTTTCACTCAAGCGTGAGGTTAGCTATCATTGACTGTGACTAAGCAGCTATCGAAAGCCAAATTCATCAGTCTTGAAACATACAAGAGAAACGGCGAAGCAGTTAGGACTCCCGTTTGGTTTGTAGAAGAAAACGGCCTGCTTTATTTTCATTCACCGGCAAAATCTTGGAAAGTGAAGAGGCTTCAAAGGAACCCTGTCGTTCGTTTAGCACCTTGTGCAAGGTTCGGCAGAATAGAGGGGGACTGGCTCAAGGGAAAAGCTACTCGAATTGATGGAGAGGAAGATACCGAAAGAATCGTCAAGCTAGTAAACTCCTCGCGGTCGGGAGGGGATAGAATTCTTGGCTTGTTCGAGAAGAAGAATAGAGTTGCTTTCTCAATCAAGTTGGACGATGAAATGTAATGTTGAGTGATATCTATAGTAGGAGATCCCGATACATTAGATTGCTAAAGCGTATCTGTCTGTTTGTAGGGACCACCTACTTGGCGCGTTGTTGACAGATAGATGATTCATCCTTGGTTTCGCGAGCTCTCGTATACGGGATCGATTACACAATCTGGGCGGATCATATAGATAGGACCATGCTTATTCGCGCCCGAAGGAAAGGGAAGATTAAGTGCTTTTGCGGGAAGCACCTCACTTTCGTTGACTCCACCATCAGAATACCTCATTTTAGGCATCTGAAGGGAAACTGCTCAATCATAGGTGTAGAAAGAGACACCGAAACGCACAACGAAGGCTTGGAGTATGTTGGACAGATTCTAAAGAACAAGCTAAAAGACATGGACGTGGAAAAGGAGACTACATTCAAAATTCATGGAGGAAAAAGGCGCACAGATATCTTCGTGAAGTTCAAAGGCGACACTACAATCTGCTATGAACTTCAGTGCTCTCCAATCTCCGAAAATGAATTCGTAAACAGAACAATCGCCTATGATTCACTAGGTCATGAACTCGTCTGGATCTTCGGCCCCGAAGCCAGTGGCCTAAGATACCCGCCGTCTGATTTCACCAAGGACATATCTAAGGGTTCGAGGATTTGCATTAAATTCGTCGCTCTCTCTGCCCTAAAAGAATCTGGCTATCTTGCGCTCTACTCTCCGACTCAACAGGAAAGACTGTGGATAGCTTACTGTGCTGATGGAGTTTATGATAGGACACGCGACATTACGTTGACTAGAGGCGAAAAACAATTCGTAGTTAGCTTGCCTGAAGTAGAACTTACTACATTCCCTCTGGAGTTCGGGCAAGATGGCCTTCCCTACGCTCGAAACTTTCCTCGCCAACAAATCGATGTACGAAATGGAAATTCAGCAAAGATCGAAAAACTTCGGGCCGTCTATGCTAGAGAACTGCACCTCAACGAGCATACAACTCGCCCCAAGCCAACGCGTCCACCCAAGCAACGACCTAAGAAACCATCAACGGAGAAGAAAACTTGGATCACCAAGAATGGGCCAATCTGCATCGTATGTGGGTCAGCTATCCGAGATCAGCACTACCATAAATGTGTGGAATGTGGCAGCATATTGGATGACAAATGCACTAGGATAATTGAGAAGGCTCTGCACGAAGAGGAACACAATACTACTGGTTGGGTGCGGCATTGCGAATGGGTCAAGATACTCCATTTAGAAAGAGGAAACGAGAAGAACTCATAACCTCCACAAAGCTGAGACAAATTGAGAAACACGATCAAACATGGTCTGGAGCAAGTGGAATCGAATCGAGGGGCTGGCGATCAATCTCGCATGTGCTCTATTATCTGAAGGGCTCTGTAGAACGGTTCTCCGCTCGTTGAGTCGTCGTGTCTAGCCATTTTCTGAAGCTCTTCAACTCTCTTCGTGTATTCTGAGTTCACTATTAGCTCAACTTTTGGTTTGATCCTCGTTTCAATTGCTTGAAGCTGTGCCATTCTCTTTCCGGCCGGTACGTAGGGCGACCAGAACATGTATTTCGGAGTAAAGTCACGCGACCATTGCCTACCATACTGAACGTTATTTTCCAATTGCTTGCGTATCTTTTCTCCGGTTACGTCAGCTCCTCCTTTGCTTATCAGAAGACCTCCAATGTGGGTCTTCACTTCGCAAATGTAGACAACTCGATGTCGCAGGTCAATGCCGACCACATCCACCTCACTCTGTTTTCCCTGTCGCACATTGTACATAACGTGTTGGCAACCCTTCACCAGCTTGAGATAAGCGCCAACGACATATTCTCCCATTTCCGGCATAATCTTCGCCTGATTTCATTGGTTCAAAACGCCATCAAAGTATGCGAAATCCTGGGGCGGTTTGAAATCGAAAAACACTTCGAACGGATTCATCGGTGGGTTGAGTCGAAAAACTTCATCGATCTCGAAGGCATGAATGACGTTCCTGCCCCTACAGTATGAAAGATATTCCTCTTTCCGGATACCTCCAGAATCCTTGCACTTCTCCCAGATTTCGTAAGGAGACCCAGAGTGTATCTTTCTGACGCTAAACCAACCTATGATTCTCTTCGACGGAGTGCACTCATAGACGAAGACCTTGCCAACCGGTTCCTTTGGTTTCCGCCTTCTGAACTCGTATCTTTTCTCTCCCGAGAAAATCTTTGAAGCGAACTCAGGCCTAATCGACAACAACACGTTCATCAGTTCCAGTCTCCTTGATTATTTTGCTAAACGATTCGTCGGGCAGTACCTCAAAGCCCCGAGGTGCAGAGTAAATGTCCTTAATGACTCCTAACTCGATCAGCCGTTTCATGTTTATACGCTTTGGAAACGAGTACGCGTAAAGCAAATTGACAATAAACGGCTTATTTGTCATTGGAGCTGTTTCCCATTGTTGCCTTAGTTCTTCGTCCGGAAACACGCTCCGTTTTCTGCAGAGCTTAACGAAAGAACCTGCATCTCTAATGGAAGTGTTAACGCTCTCCACTATGCAAAGCGTTGTAACTACTGACGCATAGTACCCACCAGTCCTATAGAACACAATCAAATCGCCACTCCTTAGACCACGATTGACCGATCTGGAAACGTAGACCTTTGACATCGCATTCCTGAAGGGTTCATTGTCAATGAAATCTGCGGGTGATTCAGTCCGCAATATTGAATCCGGAAACAAATCCGTATGATACTCGGGACGTATTGGGACAAGAAACTTCCTGCCGTGCCGAGACAGAAAGGGGTACGTAGTTCTTGGCGAGGCTAAGGACGCCCTAGGCGAGAAGTTCCTCACATATACATCCTCCCTTCTCGAAACGGATTCCTTTATTCCATGGTATTCGAATCCGAAATTTCTAAGGAGATCAATTAGCCGTAACTGATCGACTCGTTTTGGAAATATCGTGACGTAGATTTCATTTACGGATAGGCGCAGAGCATTGTCGAACACCACTTTTAGGAGGCGTTCTCCGAGTTTGACGCCGTTCGATTGGACTTTGAACGTGCCGATTTTGAGGCGCCTCTTCTTGGCAAAGGGCGGTGTGATATCCGGGTATGGTTCCGAGACATCCTCTAACTTGACGTAAAGGAAGGCAAGTATGTTCTCATCTGACCTACAGACATATACCAGCTCATCGGACTTTCTGTTGAACCATCTTTCGTAGTCTAGATAGTCTTCCTTGAAACTGTCGAAAAACGGATCGGCTAAGTTGATATTTCCAAAATAGGCCGTCCGGACGGACAACACCTTGTAGTCCAGTAGACTGGGGTTCTCCCTCGTGACCTTCTCAAGGAATTCGTCTATTGTGAATACTGAACTATCAATTCCTAGCGATTGGGCTTTCACGTGAATTAGTCGGTCTTCCGAAATTAACAGGTCAACACGGCCGCAAAGAACCTCGTTAAGGAGGACGCTATCGTTTTCGTCGTTCTCGGTTGTGTCATATTTCGTTGATATTGCTTGTACTTCTGGTCGAAGCGGAGCTACCGTTGGTAGAAGATGATAGCTCTTTATCTTCACTAGGAATGCTTCGCGGGCCTTACTGTTCTGATTACTCGATATTTCGTTTAGCGTGACTTGGTGTATGCATTTCTGATATCCTAGCTTATCGATCCACCCGAATAATGTCCCGATGTCTTTGTTGATCGGGTCCTTCGTTTCACGATGAATGATGATATTTGTATCCAATAGAACCTTCATTTTAGTCGCACCCCACACAACACAATCTTCTTTCGCTGGACGTCTTCGGTGAACTCACGTGGTTGTTGGTCTTCAATGTACGGGCTTGTCCATTTGCACAAAACGAACATCGTACTTCGTGCAGAAATCTTTGATTTCTTTTGAGCACACCTTTGCGACAACCACCGCTTCGACATTTGGCGAGTTAATTGCTAAGCCAACCTCAGCGCACTTGAGTACCCTGTATTTCAGAGCTTGATAGCATCCGGGTAAAGGATTCCAGGTTTCAACTTCGACGATCGCGTAGTGGTCGTCTGAGAGTTCGAAAACTATGTCTGCAGCGTCTCCGGAAGGGAAGACATACTCAACATGACACTTCGTGACGCCAGTTAACCCAATGTTTCCGGGATGCGTTGCAACCCATTGCTTGAGACGCTTATGTTCTTCGCCTTCTCCGCCATGGCCGTACTTTCTTGCCATAGCTATCCTTCGGTTTCGGCTGCCACTTTTGACTGAGCGCGGACCAGAGGGAGTCGGTATCTGAATCCCTCTGAAGTCTTCCCGAAGTAACTAGTCGATCATTTGTCTCGAAATGGGATCGCGTATAGTGTCCCGTAGGTCAGCCAAAATAGGCATTACCTGAGAGTCGGCAAGATAACGAAAGAGACCAGTACCCCACTTGATTCCGCCCCTTGTCGAATAATAATCCCAAAACAAAAGTTCTTTCGCTTCCTCAAGCGGCAACCTCAACGCGCACTTCTGATCTGCGACCAAGTACGTTTCGTGATCCGGAGGGTTTCTCAACCCAGCAATTTTGAAAAACCCGATGATCTTGCGATCTTCTTCATCGTCTCCAGGAAAGCGAGTGGTCAGCACAGCCAACTTTCCCTTCTCCACGTTCGCAAGCCTCATTGGTGTGCCAGCCTTCGACCCTGAGTGGTAACGCCCTACACCAAATTCCCAGGCCCGAAACAGCCGACTTTCGTAACAAGGATCTGTAGGAGGGTTCCCCTTGAAGCCACCGTCGTAGTATTTCCGGCATTCACATTGCTTGTTACTGCACCAGATTCTCCCGGAATCTATGTTCCATTTGATGATGTCCTCTGAGCAGGTTCCATTGAATCCAACAAAGACCCCTTCGTTCCCGTTATTGTAGGTGCATTTTACCGCTACGTGCCGACCCCCCTCTTTTCGATTAGAGTTCGCCAAAACCAAAGCCTTCCTAATCGATAGGCGATCCTTGGAATAGCACTAGCCAATTATTGAGATTAGCGTGGAAAACACAGCCACTGGGTGGCTGCCATGGCGCTGGGGATAATGACCCAGATGTCTTTGAGTTTGAATCCCCGGTCAAGCGCTTCTCGCGAGTCTCCGGCCTATCATCTCAAATGCTAAATTCACATCTTCCAATCGATTACTACAACGACCGGGCGTAGTCTTGCTTGAAGATTTGTTTCTTGCAGATTGGTGCTGAATCTGGAAGCGGGGGGATATTTAGCCCGCTCTTCAAGAGCTGAAAGCCCAGGTTCGAATTCATTCCGATTCCCGAAGAGTATGCCCGGCCTGGCTCGCATTGCCCGACCTATTGGGACTTGAGAGGAAGAAGGAAGGGGAAGCCTCGTCTTTCAACGTATTTGCCCCACGGGTTGGCCAAAACACGGGTCCATAACGACCCAGAGTTCAAGACTTTTACGTACGGACACATTGGAAATAGATTGCGTGACCTTTCTAGAGGCGACATATTGGTCTTCTACGCTGGCTTGGAACCCTACGATTTCAAGAACGAGGATTTGAAGCAGAGATACATCGTTGGATACTTCGAAGTAGAAAAAGCTGACTTTGCAATAAAATTCGAGCCGGGTTGCAGATCAAGACTTCTAGACCACGCGTTCTCGAAAAATCAACACGTATCCTACCGTGACTTCACCAAAGAATGCAAGAGAAAGAAAGGCGCGCTTTTTCTTGTGAAAGGAAGAAAATCGGGAAGTCGCCTTCTAATGAAAGGGCAGCCAATAAGCGAGAGGAGAATCATTACCTGCACGCGTGACGGGAAAAAGAACAAAATGACAAGATATCGGTTATCAAAAACGATGGTGAAGGAATTTGGAGTAGACTGGGGCGACATTACTATGGCCGTCCCTCATTGGATAAGAGATGAGCGTTACGCGAAACGAGTTTGGAAATGGCTTCGTAAACTGCAATAATACCGGCCAAACTTAAATCTGCGAATCGCCAGAGCTAAGCTCGACTTGGCGTAAGCTGTGATCTGTTTTGGCAACAATTAATCCCCTACCGGAGGACCTAGCCGTCAAAATCCGTGAACTTGAATCTGAAGTATCTGAACTCAATCTACAACTAGAAGCTGAATCGGAATAGGGTTATGGTAGTCCGCAAACCCCCTAGTGAAGAGCCTAGCGACCAAGATTGACGAGCCTTCCAAGAAAGGCGAACACGAACATGCCCGCAACTGGAAGGATGCTTTGGTTGAACCTTATCACTCAGCGTTTCGCCTGGCTCAGTTCTTGTTCTATATGGGACGGAATTTGAATTGTCGGATTATCCCCTTCTTTGTACGAGTCGAGGATGAAGAGTTCGTTCGTCTCCAAAATGCTGTCAAGTCTGGTTAGGAGGCGGGACTTCCATTTTCCGTACTCTTCTTTTGATTCCCAGATGCCGTAGATGGCGAGGTTGTATTGATGCGCCAGGGTGTGGATTGAGAGGATCCTTGGATCTTGTAGTTCGACGCATTGTATGTCCTTCACAAACTCTCTAGCTGGCTTGGGTCTAAGTCGGACGAGGATTAGAATGGGCGTCGTTAACCCCAGTTTCTCGGGGTTTGTTTTGATTGTGAAATGTCTGATGATGCCTTTCTCCACTAAATGTTGAACCCGTTTCAGGGCGCCTACGGTCGAGATTTCGATCCCGAATTTCGCCAGGTTGGAGGATAGTTGCTGGTACGTAGATCGCGAATCTCGTTGCAGTAACTGCAGAATGGCAACATCCCTCTCATCCGCCTCGCCCATCTGACGAAAATGACTGTTCGAAGTTAACAAAATTAACTTCTACACCGAGGGGTACCCATGTGTGCTTCAGCTAATTAACTTAACTAAGCTTGTGAATGAATCTCTATTAACTGATTGACATAAGAATGTTTATGGAATTAACCTATACTAGTATCGTATGGGTGGAAAAGATGGTTACAGTCGATCTCTCAAACTTTCTTCCGACGATTGGTTCGTTCAGCGGTGCGGGAGCAGTCGGAGCTTTACTCGGATACGGTTTCAAGAAACTTCTGAAAGTCCTCTTGATCGTCTTGGCCGCATTCACGGCGCTGATTGGAATACCACTTGGATACCTCGCTTACGAGGGAGTCATAACGATCAATTGGGATAGACTCTACGCGCTCCTCGACTCAGCCGCTTCGGCCAGCATATCATGGTTCTCGACCGCGGCACAAGCTGTTGCAATTGCTGTCCCAGCCTTCGGCGGATTCGTGGCCGGATTTGCAGTTGGATTTCAGAAGGGATGAGGAGGTGGGATCTATGAAGCAAGATCGAGAGACAAACTCAGACGGACAGATTGAGGCAGATGATCATGGGCGGCTGTTTGATCCAGGTGGTCTACTGTTGGTTGGGATAGTTGGCGCGGGCGGCACGGTTCTACTGTTAAAGCATAGTTGGATTCTAGGTTTACCATGTGCCGTTTTAGCGGCATTAGGACTAATCGCATCCCACAGACACTTTGATCCTACAAACAGGGGAACGCTCAAACAAATTGAGCAGAGTCGGGGCGGATTGATTTTGGGCGGGTCGCAATCTCTCGTGGGGGTTGGTGCGATTTCTTCTCGCGTATGCAAGGTGTTAGATAGAAAATGAAACATCATGGGGATAAGACTGTGCAGAGCGTAGCATAGAGGCGAGATCCGTTGATTGGTGAAGTCGTCAGAGAGCTTGTCCGTGAACTTGACACGAAAATTGTTGAACAGAATCTCGGCGACCCGTTCCTAAGTAGCCATAACTATCGCCCTCACCCGCTCAGACTTGAGAACTTCAATGGCATAACTAGAACTGATTCGGAACGGAGACTGGCATTCATTGATGGCGGGAATCAGGAATTAGTAGGAGCACCAAACTTCTCCGTGCAACTAAATCGAGCCTACTTCAACATATTCAACAAACGAAGGATGATTCAACCCGTCGAACTGCCGAGTCGCATCGAGTTCCTTTCGGCAACAATTGCCAAGTTCGAGGACGGCAAGATGCTCTATAATACGTCACTGTTTCCCATGAGCGGAGTGGTGCCCTCGTATCTTCCCGATCAGACTGATCTTTCATTCGATTCTGCAGATAGGAGCCTCATGGTTGGGAATTCACGTGCAGACATCGGTCGCGTCGCGTCCATAGCGAGAAGATTTGCTGAATGGCGCTTTGCGCAAAGAGTTGTGGAGAAGGAACTCGACAAGGGTGACGTCCTAGTTATGGATGGAACTCTTAGAACGGCGTTTGCGAATGAATCTAAGTACGCCAAGGCGGCATACCATGCCGCTTACGAGAGAGGAACAGTCTATTCCGGACTATCCAAGACCAGCCGACTTTTTACCACAACCGGTCTTTCGCTTCTAGGCGCAGTTCGAAGACTCGCATTAGATAACGTGACACATCCGGTCTGGTACTATTATCCGATTGCTGAATCCCTCAGCCCCGAGCATGAAGCCGCAATCTTCCTCCTAAAGCTCAGCGACATGTCAAAGCGAATCTTCAGGTATGAAATAAACGCTGAACAGGTGAAAACATCAAGCACCGGCGAATTGAACGAGATCTTCACCGCGCTCTCTCAGAATTCGAACGATCTTACCTTCCCCGGATATCCTTACGGCCTTATTGATGCCGATGATAATGCTCGTGTGAGGACAGAGGAGTTGGAGATGTATCGGGTCATGTTGCTGTCCGAAATCTCAAAGTTAGGATCAGCCACAAAATTCCAACGCCACATGGAATCCATGGACGCCCATGGAGTCATGAATCTTCTCAAAGAGGCAGCATAGCAATGACGATCTGTGGACAGATAGTTGCGGGCGAAGTGGGCAAGATTCTGATCAGAGAGAAGAGCGGAGAAAAAATCGAACTTGGAGATCTCCTAGTCGTCGATGATCCTGCAGGTTACACGATCCTACAGGTCTACGACCTACTCTACGGCAGCCAGATCTCCCAACTAGCAAGGGAACAGATAGCAGGCCTAAAGCTGGAAGGATTCGGAGTTGGACTGGAATTTTTCGAGCCACAACTACGAAACTATCTGCTGGCCGAGGCGAAGGCGGTTCTCAGAATGACTGACCGTCCTCAATCCGCCAAAGTTCTTCCAGACTTCTTCGGAACCGTAAGGCATGTTGAACAGAAGGACTTGCCGTTCCTCAGCAAACCGGAGGATCCCATCTACCTTGGCAAGGTTAGGAGCGGATCAAAGATAATCGACGTTCCCGTATACCTGCAGGGCCAGGAAGCTCTTACGCATCACATCCTCATTCCGTCGGCAACCGGCCGCGGCAAAAGCAACCTGGTCAAAGTCATGCTCTGGAGCATAATTGGTCAAGGGAAATTTGGAATATTAGTTCTCGACGCACACGACGAATACTATGGAAGAAACGGCAAGGGACTGAAGGACCATAATAAGTCAAAAGATCACGTCCTCTACTACTCAGTTAACCCGATCACGGGAACCAGCACGCTCCTCATCAATCTCAGAACTATTCAGCCCGATCACCTTAACGGAATAATCGCCCTGACAGACGCCCAAGAGCAAGCCGTGAGACGATATCACCACGAGTTCAAGGAGGACTGGGTCGAGCAGATTCTTCGCGGAACTGTCATTGAAGGAAGCTCAATAAAACCCGTAACACTGGGAGTTCTCCAACGAATAATCAAGACGAAACTTTCGATTTACGTTGAAGGCAACGAAGTCGTTTGCAGGAACCGCGTGTTCAGTTCAGCAGGCGGAGAATCAACCATCAAGGAGATTGTGGCAGCACTCCAAGCAGGGAAAATTGTCATCATCGACACCTCGAAGCTTGGGGATGAAGCCGAACTATTGATCGGAAGTATGATTGCGACAGAGACCTTTAACACATACCAAAACTACAAAGCCGAAGGAACACTCACAGATAAGGTTCCAATCAGCGTCGTGATCGAGGAAGCACCGAGAGTTCTCGGCAGCGAACAATTACAAATGGGCGACAACATCTACGGTAGAATAGCAAGAGAGGGCAGAAAATTCAAGGTCGGCCTTATCGCCATAACACAGCTCACGAGCGTAATTCCACGAGACATCCTCACGAACATCAATACGAAGATAATCCTTGGAAATGAAATGGCGACCGAGAGGCATGCGCTGATCGACAGCGCCGCACAAGATCTGACCGACGATGACCGCATGATAGCGAGCCTAGACAAAGGAGAAGCCATTGTCACAAGCATCTTCCAGAAATTCGCAGTTCCAATACAGATACCCCTATTCGATGAACTCGTGAAGGAACAAAAAGCGCCTGCAGAGCACCCCTCACTACAGTATAGCGGGTAAGCTCAGTTGTATACCTTCGCTCATCTCGCAGACGCCCATATCGGGGCATTCCGACATCCCGCCCTTCAGCTATTAGCCCTCAAGGCATTGAACGCAACCATCGATGCCTGCGTAGACAAGAAGGTTGACTTCGTCCTCATCAGTGGCGACCTCTTCGACTCGAACATCCCCGATATGGCATTAGCTAATGCCGCAGTGAAAAAATTGAGAGAGGCCCAAGAACAAGGGATACCGCTCTACGTGGTTTATGGCAGCCACGACTTCAGCCCCACCCAAAGCTCAATTGTCGACCTCCTCGAGAGCTCAGGCCTCTTCAAAAAAGTCACCAAAGGTAAGACAATTGACAATAAGCTTCAATTAGAATTCGAAATTGATCAGCGAACAGGCGCCAAACTCTGCGGGATTTCAGGGAGACGTCTTGGAATTGACAGGGCATACTACGAGATCCTCGACAGACAGAAACTTGAGAAAGAAGATGGATTCAAAATCTTCGCCTTCCACGGCGCACTTAGCGAATACAAACCAAAATACATGGCCGAAGCAGACTCCATGCCCATTTCGTTACTCCCGAAGGGATTCAATTACTATGCAGGCGGACACGTCCATGAGAAAACCAGTGACAGCTCCCACGGCTACAACATAACCTATCCCGGAACGCTCTTCGGTGCTGATTATCGCGATCTTGAAAGAAGCGCTAGCGGTGAAGAGAGAGGCTTCTACATTATTCATTTTTCCACGAAAGTCGAGAGAACGGATTTCATCCCCATCTCAGTTTGTGACTATGATTCGGAAGAATACGACGCGAACAACAAAAGTGCAACAAAAGTCGAAGAAGACCTTCTGCAACTTGTTCGGGAGAAGAAGAATCTTACAGGTCGACTTGTCTTGCTAAAGGTCTCAGGTGAGATGGCCACCGGTAAGAGTGCGGACATAGACTTCCAGAAAGTGAAGAAGCTCCTTAAGGAAAATGGCGCCATCGAAGTTCAACTCAACTATCAAAAGCTCACCTCGAAACAATACGCTGCAATTCACGTCGCAAGTCTCGGAGAAGAATCTCAAAAGATCGAAGAGCGACTGTTCAAGGAACACGTTGGAACGGTGAAAGTCGAAAACCAGAAACTGAAAGGAGAAACAGGGGTTGCGCTATCGAAAGAGCTTCTTTCAATATTGAAGCAGGCCATGAAGGAGAACGAAACCAAGAAAGACTATGAAAAGAGAATCGTGTCGGACGCTGCCAAGACTCTAGGACTTCAGGAGGCTATCAGTTGATCCTGAAATCACTCTCCTTACAAAATATACGCAGCTACAAAGGTGACACTCCGCCAATCAACCTGCCCCTTGGCACTATCCTGTTTGAGGGTGACATAGCGTGCGGCAAGTCAACCATCCTCTACGCCATCGAATTCGCACTTTTCGGACTCGGATCGTTAGGAGGAGCCTTCCTACTACGAAACGGCGCGAAAGAGGGCGGTGTAACGCTCAAGTTCGAGGTCAACGGTGCAGAATACGAGGTTCACCGAGGGCTCCATAGAAAGGGAAAGACCGCCCAACAAGAAGACTGCTACCTCATCGGCCCAGCAGGGAAATCAATACTATCTCCAACCGAGACGAAAGAAAAAGTTCTTCAAATTCTCGGCTTCAATGAGCCACCGAATCCACGCGCTCAATCAGTCATCTACCGCTATGCGATATTCACGCCCCAAGAAGAAATGAAGGAGGTCATCCTCAAAGACCCAGACAATAGACTACAGACACTCAGGAAGGCCTTCCGAATAGAGGACTATAAGATCGCTTCTAACAACTCAACTACCTTCGCGTCGAAACTGCAGGAGAAGGTAAGCCGACTACAGGGTGCCACGCAAGACATCGATATCGTAAAGAAAAGGATCGAAGAAGACGACAACGCGATCGAAGCGTACTCCAAAGAACTACAGTCCCTGAACGCTCTAGAAGAAGAACTACAAAAACAAGTCAAAGGGGCGGAGGACGAACTTAAACAGTTAGGAGCCGAACGCGAGAAGATCAAACAGGTGGAGGGGACGATCCCCCTATTGCAGAAACAAATCGACGAATACTCGAAACAACTCAACGATACAACAACCCAAAACGAGCGCATGACAAGACGAATCGACAAAGAAATTCAGCCAGCCCTCACCAAATTCGAATCTGTGAAGAAACCTACCGAGAGATCCCTGGAAAATGTAACCCGGGAGCAAAACGACCTAAGAGTTAAACTTCAAGAATCGCAGAAGTTGAAAGGACGATTCGATGAACGCATTGGGAATTTTACGTCTTTGGTGGGAACAGGCACTTGTCCAGTATGTGAAAGGACGGTTAATCCTGACGAGTTCCGTGGCAAGTCACACCATCTGGAAGAAGACAGCAAGAAACTAGAACAGGAAATAGCTGAAACCGGAAAGGCAATATCCCAACTAGACTCGTTAACGAGAGACCTCACAACATATCTTACTGCACAAGACCAGATCACCACCCTGCGATCGCAATTAAATGAACTAAACACGCAATTTCAACAAAACAACGACCGAAGTTCCAAACTTACAACCTCCATAAAGGAACTTACAAACAACCTCAAAACGTCCAAAAAAGAAATCGAGCCCCTGCAGAGCGTTCTGGGCCGCATAGGCGAACTAGAGAAGGAAACGTCGCGACTGGACACGGATTTTATCCGGGTTGGAAAGAGCGTCTCCGCAACTCAGGCGACAATGGCCGCATCGATAAAGAACAGAAACGACCTGCAGAATCAACTTCTCCAGAAACAAAAAGACCTAGCGAGCTTGGCTCTACTACGCGATCACAAAATATGGTTCACCGAATACTTAACGCCAACCATCGAGAACATTGAGAAACACGTTATGATCTCACTCAACCAGAGATTCAACGACCAATTCCAGCGATGGTTCCAAATCCTCATCGACGACCCGGACATGCAGGTTCGAGTTAACGAAGACTTCTCACCCCTAGTGGAACATGAAGGCTACGAACAGGAATTCATCGGATTGAGCGGAGGCGAGAAAACCAGCGTAGCCCTCGCATACCGACTCGCGTTAAACACCATAGTCCAAGAAGTAGCGATAGAAGGAGGCTCGAACCTACTCATCTTGGACGAACCAACCGACGGCTTCAGCCGGGAACAAGTCCTCAAGATACGTGACATACTCACAGAATTGCGCTGCCCCCAAGTTGTCCTCGTATCACACGAAAGAGAACTCGAAGGATTCGCAGACCACATCTTCAAGATTCGTAAGTCGGCAGGCGTTTCGGAGATTATTGAAGATGAGCAACCCACATCGCTGCTTAATGAAAACAGTTGAGGGTTTCGGATGATAATCAAGGCTATCAAGGTGCGCAACTTTCGTTCGATAAAGGATGAAACCCTAGACTGTAGTAATTTAACCGCCTTAGTCGGGCCTAACGGGGCGGGTAAATCCTCCTTCTTGAGGGCTATCGATATTTTCTATACTGCCTCCGCCAAATATTCAGAGGAGGATTTCTACGGCAGAAATACGACCCAACCGATCACGATTACTATGAGTTTTACGCGTCTCTCCGAGGATGAGAAAATTCTCTTTCGTAGGTATCTCGAAAATGAGGAACTCACCGTCGAGAAGGAATTAGCATGGCCATGGAGCAGAACAAGCCAAAAGTACTACGGTAATGGCCTGCAAAATCCTGATTTTGCAACATTTTACCGAGCACAAACCGCGAAAGAGAAGAAAGCCGCTTACGAGAACCTCGACTCAGCCAAATACTCTTCGATGCCACGTTACACAAATGTGAATGATGCACTAACAAACCTGAAAAATTGGGAGCAAGGTCACCCTGACGGATGTGTACGTGCGAGAGATGACGGGCAGTTCTTTGGTTTTAAGGAAGTTGGAGAAGCTCATCTGGAACGATACACTCGTTTTGTTTTTGTTCCGGCGGTTCGTGACGCTCGTCAGGATGCAGCCGAAGGAAAAGGAAGCATTCTCTCTGATATCATGGACATTGTCGTACGGAGTGTCCTAGCAAAAAGTGAGGACGTAGCGAAGCTACAGCAAGATACGCAAACCCGATACGAACAGATCATGGAACCCGATAAACTACCTCAATTAAAACTCCTTGATGGTCAACTGGGGAACATTCTCAAACGATACTTCCCCGATGCAGACGTAAACCTGAACTGGCTCAAATCGTCGGGAATTGAAATCCCGATGCCTCAAGCTGAGATCAGGCTTGTGGAAGACGCCTTTACTGCTGAGGTTGGCCACAGTGGGCATGGGCTTCAACGCGCTTTCATCATTTCAATGCTGGAATTCCTAGCAACCGTAACGGCTACCTCAGATGAAGCAGCGGAACCAACTGTTCCCGCCTCCACGCCCCAAGATAGTCAGAACGTGGTTTTGGGCGCAGACCTCATTCTTGGGATCGAGGAGCCAGAACTTTACCAACACCCAAATCGGCAGCGGTACCTATCAAAGGCTCTTCTGCAACTTGCTTCGGATACAGCGAATCCGGCGCGGCGTCAAACACAAGTAATCTACGCAACCCATTCGCCGCTGATGATAGACCTTGAACGATTCGATCAACTGCGAATATTCCGCAAGGATCAAGTAGAGAGCGGTCAACCTAAGGTTACGAGGATAGCCCATACGACCCTCGACGAAGTCGCCAAAGAGCTCGAAAAAGCATGCAGTAAACCGGAGGGCACGTTTTCTGGCGAAGCTCTGAAACCCCATCTCCAAGCGCTAATGACACCATGGATGAATGAGGGATTTTTCTCGCAGCTTGTAGTTCTTGTGGAGGGAGAAGAAGACCGCGCCGCTATACTCGGGCTTGCGGCAGCCAAGGCGATAGATTTTGAGAACCTCGAAATCTCGGTCATACCTTGCATGGGCAAAAGCAACATCGATAGGCCCTCCACCATATTTCGAAAACTCGGAATACCAGTATATGCAATCTGGGATAGCGACTTCGGAGGTTCCGGCGCGAAGGCCGAAGATAACTACAACTTACTACGGCTGTTTGGTCAGCCAACTGAAGATTGGCCAGAGAGGGTTACAGACGTATTCGCATGTTTCAAAACGACTCTAATGAAGGAGTTCGAGAGCGAAATAGGCCAACCTGAATTCAATCAAATTCTAAGTCTGTGTGGTGAGCGTTTTCGAATCACGAAGATTGACTACTCCAAGAAGAATCCGTTAGTGATAAGAGAGTTCTTCAAGGAATGCCTCCAGAAGAACAAAGGGTTCACAATGTTAGAGAAGATAATCGCACAGATAATGGCATTAAGCGAGGCTTCTTCGAGGCATATTGATGACCATGCGTCTTCGCCTGTGACTGCGGTTGCTGCAAACTCCTCTTAGACCAAATATGAAGTGAGTCAAATCATATGAAGTCCAAGACTACTGCCAAGTGTTATATCACATAAGCATTAATCGAATGCCGGTCACATCAATCCATAGGTAGCGGGCGTTGATGTTAGCTCTTGAAACTTGTAACCCGCCAACCACTAGAAGTGACCCTAAGTCTGCGGCACGCAAACCTTCCACTCAGTCAGAATTGTATGGGCAGGTGTTGACACCGTCGCCTATCGCAAATCATATGGCTAAACTCCTGACCGAACGGTTGAGCGGCTGTCGGATCATGGACCCTTGCGTGGGTCCGGCAACGTTCCCGATAGCTCTCACCCGACAGAAGAGTCATCGCACGATGCATTTCACGCTATTAGACATCGATCCCAGCATGATGCGAACAACGAGAAGCTGGGCAAAGAAGCATCGCAATCATGTAGAGTTGTCTACTTGCGATTATCTGACGACACGGAAAGACGAGGAATTCGACGGCATAATTTTGAACCCTCCTTTCGTTAGACAAGAATGGATATCACGAAAGGGACACTACCGCGGCTTGTTCTTGAAGCGCTACGGTCTTGAACTTCCGGGAACCTCTAATCTTTACGTATATTTCATCGTTAAGACGGTGCAGGATCTTAGACCTGGTGGAGTTTTTGTTTGCATAGTCTACGATTCTTGGCAATTCACCAGGTTTGGATTATGGTTAGCTCAATACCTGGAAAATTGTTGCAGTTCTCTATGCGTAGAGTCAGTCGGGAACGCTCCGTTTGACGGGCATCTCGTGGACGCCACGATCATCACAGGAAGGAGGAGACTGAAAACGCCCCTGGGGCCTCCGAGACAAATAGTAGGCTTGAGACAAAACAGAAGCCCATTCGTGAAGGTAAGAGGTTTTGTCCCGCTTCATCAGGTTTATGGAACGCGTCGCGGCCTACGATTGAAGCAAGCTAGTTTCTTCATGTGCTCTGCCAAGGAAGGTAAGAATCTAGGCGCAACACCCTTCTTGAAGAAAGTGGCAAAGGTGACAGGATACTTGGTTCCAACTGACCATGATGAAGCTGCTCTCATAGTAACCAGACCTAACGAAAAGCCGAAAGTGCGTACAGAGTTGCTTCGCCGACTGCGTGAAGCTATAAGGGAACCGGAATCAAATGTTTCAATACTCACGTGGTATACGCAGAGGCCTGATGCTTGGTATCTTCACGCTAATGCCCCTCACGCGCCGATAGTGTTCAATTACTATCTGCGCTCGCGACCAAAGCATATTTACAATCAGGAATACGGCTTCTCAGACAACTTCTATGGATTGACCGACATTTGTGGCATACCGACTTTGGCATCTCTCGCTCTTATGAATTCGACCGCCGTATCAGTTGAGATTCTTGCTCGATCCCGCAATCAAGGAAATGGTCTCTCCAAGATACAGCTCTTTGAATATCGCGAAGCACTCATTCCGGACCCGCAGGTCTTAGGGACCGATTCGATCAACGCTATGGAAGAGCTAGGCAGAAGGATGACGATGGACCCAGCAAATGCTAGAGGTTACATAAATGAAATCGACTGTATTTTGGCGGAGCAATTTCATGACCCCGCACTCTCTCCTCCAACTCTGCGAGAACAGGAACAGCAGTTCCTACATGCAGCCTAGGAAGAGAAATCATGGGCTGGTTGTCTTACTCCGACGATGAGGTCCTTTTATTTCATCCCGCCTTCAAAGACGCCGTCGATAAAGCATTAGAGAAAGCCAATCTAGTGGAGAAGTATGAATGGATTCATCATCCTTCTAGAAGCCCGAAGAAGATCTTCCCAGATTTTGCCTTAGTTAACAAAGAGACAGGGCAATGGCTTCTCACCGTTGAAGTGAAGAGACGAAGAGAAGCAGTCTACGCGACGCGTAATCAATATCAAGCGAAAAGCTATGCAGAGGATAACATAAATCGATATCCGGCTCAAGCTACAAAATTCTTCGCAATCTCCAATCTGGAAACGTCGATCCTCTTTGCTCTACATGACGGTCGTCCGCCTCAGGAATGTCAACTTAAAGACGGGGTATACACATCTGGTGACTTTCGGTCGGACACGCTCGAAGTGCATCGTACCAAGTTTATCGACCATTGGACGGAGGTGTGTAAGCGCGTCACAGCAAACGGCCAAGTCGAGTTTGAAGTTGTTTGGCCTGCCGTATTAGACTCTCTCGTTAGCCACGCGTTAAATGTGAAGCCTTCTCCTGCCATAGCCGTTCCGATTCCCAAAACGAGCAACTGGCCCCTCATCCAGTCCTATTTCGGAGAGTCGAGCGACTTGAACGCTGCACGCTTATTCCTTCTTCGCTGCTTGTTAGTAGAGTACTTGCGAGGAACGTTACTGAATCTCCATGATAGTCGGGGAGCTAAGATTCCGGTCATCAGGACGGAACGTCTTCAGTCCTCCCTCGCCAACGCCCTTGAGACATTGCGCGGCATCGATTTTCACGCGCTCTTTGAAGCCTCTTCTCCCGATCTTTACCGCAATTTAACCGACCCAGATCTCGTGAATTCTCTACGATTATATGTCGAAGACCTGCTCGCCAAGAGAGTCGTGCAGCTTGCGTCGCGCGTTGACGCACTCGAATTATTAGATACTCTATTTTCGAAGACGCATCCTTTCGAAAGTTTGGCCGTGGACGGGAAGGTGCAAACTGATCCAGATCTTGCGGATATCTTGGCAGTACTTGCAATCAAAGACAAAACGACTCTGGTCTACGATCCCGGCTGCGGAAACGGAACACTGCTTTCCGCTGCCTATGATCGACTCGTGGACTTGGGAGACGCTGAGAACACGGCCCTCCAAAGCTTGATAGGCATTGAGGCCGACGAAATATCAATGCGAATCGCATCACTCCGCCTTGCCCTCCGAAACCCGAAACTGCTAAGCCCCGACTTGAAACTCAACATTTTCCTAGGAGATATCTTCGCACATCCGGATTTGGTAAGAAAGGCCGACGTAGTGCTAATGAATCCGCCTTTCAAACGTTACGAGTCTCAAGACCAGAAACCGGTGCCGTCCGAGCTGAGAAAATACTACAATTCCGCCATCAAAGCGATTGACGGGAAACCTGCAACATCGACGAAAGGCCAAAGTAACTTATTCGATTATTATGTGGAATTCGTAGCGAAAACAGCACGAGTAGGAACACATCTAGGGATTATCCTAGACAATAAGTGGTATCACAACAAGTACGGCGAAGCGCTTCGAAAACTTCTGTTGAAGGACTTTCAGATACAAGCCATTGTCGAATATCCACACGATCTCTACTTCAAACACTATACAGTGTCCACTTCAATGTTAATCGTCGAGAAGTCAAAGAATGTCTCCACAGGGCACGAAGTTGCTTTCATTCGCTGTAGAGCCGACCCCCAGGAAGCTGGGACCTCCGTCATTGCCAAAGCCTTTCACGAAAATGCTGACTGGCCACCCGATTGGTTTGTAAGACATGTTCCGCAGCGCAATCTCAACGAGAAAGTTGGGTGGAAGACCAACTTCGATGAACCGCTAAAGCACGACTACCTGAGAAACCTAACACCCTTCGTGAGGTTCTTCGCTCGATCTAGAAGGGGCAGTCTTAACAAAGAAGGTGCAGGCACCGGAGTGATCGATTTCCCGTTCAACCAGGTAGATTATGGTCCGAAGAGAAAACGGGCTCGCGGCAAGCATAAACCGTGGGGTACCGAGGCTGATGGGCAGCTTACTCCCTCACAAAACCATCGAATCAAACAGTTGGCATCACGAATACCGGGCAGATATCGTGGGTGGGCTATCCGAAATGCTGACGATTTGACCAAGTACGTGCTTGATGAGAACAATGTTAGAAGATGTCCGACACTTGAGCCTCCGGAATTAAGGAGAGACTCATCATATCTGACTAACAAGAGGGTGGTTTGGTCATCAAAGCTAGGACGTGCCGTAACTCACATGCGATCGGATAGGAGAATAGGGCCGTTCATCCGCGAGCTCGGGAAGGTTGTTGGGTTAAACGAACACATCTTGCCACCCAAAGAGTTGTGGGTGACACTTCGTGAACCGTATGCGGGAGAGCTTATAATCCCACGGAAGATGAGAACAGGGCACCGTGTTCACATCAACCCCTTTGCGTTCGACCCTTCGAGCAGACAGGTCCGTATCTCTAGCAACTTCATCTCCTACTCGAATTGCTTGGCGACTGACGTCTCGTCCAATCTGGACAGGCGAGTCGCCACGACGCTAATTGCGGCTTTTCTTCTCTCAAGTTTTGGTCAACTACAGTTTGAGCGCGAGGGCTATAATCGTGAAGGCGTATTGTGCGTTGAGAACATTCATCTGAAACGAATCAGGGTCATTGATCCAAGAAAAATCCTTCCTGCAGTGAGAGATGAAATAGTCACGGCTTTCGGCCACCTACCCTATCCAATCTCGACAGATAGAATTTCAAGCGGACATCCAGAACGGAACGAACTGGACAGGCTGATAGCCATAGAACTTTGCCGGCTTGACAGCGGTGATCCTGCGGGGTTGATCGAGGAGGTACACGACTCACTGGACCGATGGGTGGAAGCTCGTCAGCCATGAAACAAAGCAACGGTTTCAGAGTCATCAGTCTCTTCAGCGGGATCGGAGGGCTGGATCTCGGCTTTCTTTGGGAAGGATTCAACATCATATGGGCCAACGATCTAAACTCGCACGCTGTTGACGCATACACCAGGAATTTCGGCCTTGAGCCTACCCCTGGAGACATACATGAGATCGATCTGCGCTCACTGCCTGAAGCCGAAGTAGTAATTGGGGGCCCACCCTGTCAGGCATTTTCACTCGTCGGACAGCGCAAAACAGCTGATCCGAGAGGGGAACTGGTTTTCAAGTTTCTTGAGGCGGTAGAAACTGTTCGGCCACTGGCTTTTGTCATGGAAAATGTGCCAGGGATGGCAGCCAGCAGAGTTAACGGTGTAAGGCTTCCAGACTTGCTAACAACGGCCTTCGAGAAGCTCGGATACCACGTTACACAAACTAAGCTTGTGGCGACAGACTATCTCGTTCCGCAGAGGCGCGTTCGGATCGTAATCCTCGGATGTAGGGGTTCTCAACCCGGAAAACCCGACGGAACAAAATTCGCTTTGCAGCATTACGACATAGATTCATTGAAGCACGACATATCCGCAACAGCTGCGATTGGAGATTTGGGACCCTGTGGTAAGAAGGGTCAACGCGTATCATATCTCGACATAATGCCTTCTGAATTCGCAAGGCTGATGCGCAGTGCAGGTTTAAGAGACGTAAGCCTACACGAATGTCCTAGAATGTCAGAGATGGACAAGCTTTTTGTCGAGCACATCCCTCCGGGAGGAAACTATTTGGACATACCCGACGACATCGCGACAAAACGGGTCAAGAATTTCAAGCGAACAGGCGGGCGGACGACAACTTACGGCCGATTGCACCCGGAACGTCCCGCTTACACAATCAACACGTATTTCCGAAGACCCAACGTGGGCTGCAATTTCCATTACTCTGAGCCACGCCTGATTACGGCGAGGGAGGCCATGCGGTTTCAATCAATACCCGACCATTTTGAAATCGATCCGAGATGCCCAAGAGAGGTGAGAAATGCTCTAATTGGAAACGCCGTGCCTCCCCTGATGGCTCAAGCAATTGCGTGGAGTCTAGACGTTGCCCTGGCATCCCGAGTAGGACTAAGCGTTACTCAGTCCACCCTTACCTAACCGAACTTTCCGCTTTCCAGTAGCGCAAAAAGAACAGAGGAGACAATTTTGACACTTCGGCCGATTTGGGCGACAGAATCGCGCTGACAGATCGAGAAGACCTAGGAACGTCGCCCTTCCATCATTACTCGATTCTAGTGTATCGCCGAATATGGCTTCGATTTTGTCCTCCTGGAGCCGGGGCTCGCCCGTCAATCTACGATATACTCTCAAGACATTGCGGTCGACAGGAGCCCCAGCGCGTTTTCCAACAGTCCATAAGAATGCACGAGCAGTGTACTTGCCAACCCCGGGGAGTCCGTTGAGACTTCCTTCATCGAACGGTACCTGACCCCCGTGTTTCCTAACTAGGCTTGTCCCTAGGCGCTTCAGTTGAGAGGTCCTTTGATTCTGAAGTCCTAAAGGTTCAAGGATGTGATGCAATTCGTTCTCTTTTGCTCTTGCGATCGAAGCAGGTGTTCGATAGCGGTGCAAAACAACTGACCATACTGGGCCCACTTTAATAGCAATGGTCATATGCAGCATGACTTCTGCTATCAGAACGGGCCATGCGTGAAGCCCCTTTTTTCTCCAAGGAAAAGGCCTCCCCTGTGCGTTGTAATAACTCGAAAGGAGTTCGCTGACCATTTGTTTTTCCGAGAACAAGGGGCGCATAGTGTTATCGTCTTTGTTTTCTTGCTCCCGTGTTTACATCATGGGTATACTTGGTGAATTTGGGCTTTCGAATCGACGCCAAGGGCCACTATGCTTCCCACATTGAATAACCCCGGGTTCAACTGTTTTGCTCGCCGGAGCGACAATACGAGAGTACCTGAACTATATCCATGAGCCAAAGCTTCAAACAGTTGCCCCACTCCTCGAATCACGTCGTCATGCCCGCTCTTGATTTCGAGAGCCATACGCCATTTGTCGCCGATCACTTCGCCGTCGATGATCGCGTTCCCTACCCTGACGCCCCTCATGTTCACTGTGAATCCTTTCTGTCGGAAGTGGCGCGCAACAGCCCACTTCAGCCATTTTTCATTCATCATTCACTTGCGCTTCCGGAAATACCACTCTTCTCCTTCCTTGGAAACGAAAGTGAACCCGTCCTCGATCATGTTAACGCGTTCCTGTTTGGTCATTGCGACTTTGCATATCCACTCATCTGTCTCGAAGTTGACGAGGTGCGTGTAGACGAGGGTGTTTCTGATGTCTTTGTGCCCGAGAATTTGCATTACGTGGAGGATGTCTTTCGTTTTGTGATATTCCATTGTAGCCTTGAAGTGTCTCAAGGTCTTGAGGGTTATGCGCTCGATTCTTGGGTTCTGAAGTTTCTTTGCGGTTCTGCTTCTTTGGGCGGCGAGAATTCTGCGGAATGTTTCCATCGATGATAAGGGGGTCGATGTTGGGGTCGCGGAAGATGAGTTTATGCCGTTTCGGTAGGGCGTTGAGCATGTTGACGAGTTGGGTGGAGATGTGGGGTTGGCGCGGGTTGCTGTTTTTTTCGGGGGATATGTTGATGGTTTGCTGCGCCGGGTTGAGGTCGGTCCATTTGAGGTTCCAGGCTTCGCCGGCACGCATTCCAGTCTCCTTGATTAATTGGAGCATTGCCGCCACTTTCCTGCTGCAGCTGGCAATTAGTTGATCCACTTCAACCTCTAGCGGGATGAAGGGTAGTTTCTCGATTCGTCTGTAGTTGGGTTTGTCGAAGGGTGTGTGTTTGTAGGCGTAGAACCTTGCGAGGTCTTCGGTTAACTTTGCTTTTCTCGACTCGCTCATCTCGGCTGAGGCTAGGTAGGATTTGGCTGATTCGGCTCGTAGGAGGCTTGATCTTCTGGCGATGGATTTCAGTGATTGTACGCAGTATCTGACGGTGGAGTGGCGGTAGCCCTGCTTCCGCATCCATAACCCGAAGTTGATTATTTCGCTGAGGACTTGGGGTTCGATTTTCTGGAGAAAAACCCCCTGGGTGGAGCTGAAAGCGCCGGGGGTGGGATTTGAACCCACAGGGCACAGAGACTCGTCGGTTGGACACACCTTGAGAGGCAAGCAACGTACATCTATTTCATTTGGCATTGAGTTCATTTTCGTTTTCTGAAATACCATTCCTCGCCCTGCTTGGAGACGAAGGTGAAGCCCTCTTCGATCAGTTCGGTGTGTTCCTGCTTGGTTGATGCGACCTTGCAGATCCATTCATCGGAATCGAGCGGGAGGAGATGGATGTACTTTATTGTGGAGGTTAGGCTTCGGTGACCGAGTCGCTCCTTCACGTAGAGCAAGTCCTTGGTTCTGGCGTATTCGAGGGTGCCGCCGTAGTGTCGTAGGGTCTTGAAAGAGATGCGGCGTATGCGTGGGTTCCCTAGCCGTAAGGCGATTTTGGCGCGTTGTTTTGCGAAGTTTCGGTAGAAGTCGTCGTAGGTTTCTTCGAGGTCGGTTAGTTGGTCTGTGTGGAAGATGTGTTGGTTTGTTCGTGGACGGGCCAGTAGTGCGGCTATGGTTTGGGGTTTGAGTTTGATTCGGCGTGGTTTGGAGCCTTTCTCTGGAGTAATGTTGACTGTGTTGCTGTTCAGATCGAGATCAGTCCATTTGAGGTCGAAGACTTCGCCGGCGCGGGCGTAGGTGTCTTTGACGGTCATCATGAATGCTGCAAGTTTTGAGCCGAGTCCGCCGATTAGTTGGTTGATTTCTTCTTCGGTGGGGAGGAAGGTGGGCATTTCGACTGGGCCGCTTCGGGGTCGTTCCCACTTTATTCCTAGTTGCCGGTAGAGCCTGTTGGCGTCGGTGATGATTTTGTGTTTTCGGTTTTGGGTGTAGGTTGCGGTGGCTAGGTAGGTTTTGAGTTCCGTCGGGTTAGTGATGTTGCAGCGATTTGCAACCGCTTTGAGGGTTTTGATTGCGGACTTGATTGTCGAATTTTTGTAGCCTTCGCGCTGCATCCAGAGCGCGTGCTGTAGAATAGCTGGGTTGGTGGTGCGGGGGAGGGGATGTTCGCCGATCCCCGCCGACGTGCCCCCACTACGGGGGGTTCCGTCGATTTTACGGGGGGTCGGATTCGAACCCCTGAACTCCTACGGGACAGGGTCCTAAGCCCCTCGCGCATATGCGAGTGAATTAGTCATGTGGTTGGGGTATTGTTGTAGTGTTCTATGGGGGTTAAACGGTCTGGTGGAAAAAACTCGTTTTCGCAGGACCGCATAAATACCCGGAGCCTTGTCGAGTGCTTGTTTCTGCCGCCCCCGTGGGACTGGTTTTCCTATTACATGCTCTGACCTGTGGCGTTGCTACTACCGTTCGCAAAGGAAGGCATCCCAGCCCTTCTCCGCCAGTTTCGGTATCTGAGCAGGTTCTCGGTTGATTTTAGAAAGATCTACTGTATGGCTTAAAGTTCGGTCGGGGCGGCTGTTGTGTTGATGCGTAGATGGCTAGTGCGAGGCTCCACAGTTGATCGTCGTGCGTGCCTGCTGGGTGGCTGAACTTTTGCGTCCCGGACTTGGTGGTTTCGCATTGTTGCTCGGTCATTTGGACTAGGAGTTGTTGGTTATCTCTTGGGAGGGTGAGTCTTCCGTGTTGCAGGGTGAGTCTCAGTTTGCCCATGATGTCTTCCTTCATTTGAGCAGTTAGGGTGACGCCTTCCATTCCTCGCATGAATTGGTTGATCTCTTCGTATGGTCCTTCACCTACGCCCGTCTTATCGAGGCACCCAGCTGCGAAGCGGTAGGCTTCATTCAACCGTCTCGCGGTGCCTATGACTGCGGTGTAGGGGGTTTCAAGCGGGAACTCGTGTAGGTAGACGAGGCGTAGGTCATCATCAGTCTTCTCTACAATGGCGATTGCGGAATGGTCAGCGTGCTTACCGAAATCTATTCCCATAAAGTATTCGCCCTTGTACCTTTCACCTTGCAGTGGTTCCCCGTTTAGCGCATATTCGTCGTTCGTGCAGCCTAACACCAACTTGCTGGGCAGGAAGCTGAATCGGTCGTCCATGAATACGGCGTTGTACTCACGGTTGAAGGCAAAGTCACCAATGGCTCTCCTCTCCAATTCCAACTTTTCCTTGGTAACCGTAGGGTTCATGGCGCTCGGCCAAGTATAGGTCGTGGATCCCAATTCGGGCTTGCTCAACGCCTCATAAAATGGGTGGTCCCGAGTCCATGGCGTGGAGGTCATGATCATTCTGGCCCCTGATCGTGCAATCATAGTCGGTCTAATCACCGACTCAATGACAATCCTCGGTATGAAATTCGCTTCGTCCAAAATCACCATGTCCGCAGTGTAACCTCGTAAAGTTGAGCCGTCCCTTCCACAGGGCAAGGCTACGATCTCCGAGCCGTTCGAGAATCGAACTTTTGTTCTAGTTTTGTAACCCACCATTAGCCTCGCTGGGATCGCCGTTTCTGTTAGGTCGAGGATTTTGTCGAAGAGTATAATGCTCTGTCGTAGGCCAGCGCTTACGATCAGGATTCGTACACGGCTATTTGCGAGTGCGAAGTGTAAGGCTTTGATGGCGGCTAGGGTGGTCTTTCCGACCTGTCGGCCGCAGCAGGCTGCAATTAACGGGGATTTGTCCCGGAGGAATTCCTCTTGGTATGGGTAGGGTTGGAAGTGTAGGAATGTTCTAGCGAACTGAACGGGGTCCGGAATGGTTTTGGTGAGTAGTTCCTTGTATTGCTTGACGAGTTTATTGTGTTCCAAGTTTCAGGCCTTGCTGCGTAATTTCTCTAAGTTCGTTGATTACATCGGATTGAGTTTCCTTGCCTAATCTGTCGCGTCGGTTGAGTACGAGTTGCTGGATGGCGGTGTCGATGATTTTTGAAAACTTCAGTTTGGTGTACGCGACGCTTGCGTAGGTTTCTACGCTGGCGGTGTTCGCGTCAAGGAATTTTTCCGCCTTCTTCGCGTAAATCATTGTTCGGGCGATCAGGTCGACGTAGTAGTCGTCGACGGCCGGCAGGTATCCGCCTATCTTCTCTAGGGCTTTCACGATTGGGGTTCGGGTTCGCTCGTATTCAGCTGCGTCTTTCTCCGTAAGCTTAGGCACTTTAACTACCGGGTCCGGCGGGCCGCCCACATGTTTGATTTTCATTGAAGCAAGGCTCCCTCGGTTCTGCTCTTACTCCCGGAGTCGTCTTGATTCGAGCGGGCCAGCGCTAGGTACTGGAATAGGAATAACCTGTAGAGGTGTTGTTGGGGGAGGTGGTGGGTGGTTGCAAATTCCTTCAACCTTGCCAAGAGCGCCGTCGGCACCCAAGCGTCAACTATCACGCTCCGCTTCCCGTACATCAAGGCGTGGCAGGGGTTCGCCAAGCCAGCGCGCAGGGCTTCGGCAATGAGTAGAGTCCTAGAGCAGGCGCCGCTCTCTGCGACCGATTCGCCTAGCTGTTCAGCTTCGGTTTCGGTTAGAAGTAGTCGTAGTTTCGAGCAGGGGCTCTGCGTACGCCCGTAGGCTCTGCCCTTCCTGTTCACCATGTCTTGTCGCTCAACCATTAACCCGAGCTGGTTGGGCGACAGACGCGAGACCCCGAGCCCTCCCTATTAATTCGCTTCTCACCGCTCGTTCGGGTCACCGCGAAAGCAGCCCGTCTCCGCGACAAAGCTGCGACTCATGGCTGACAGCCCTTGGTCTACCCTAAACCAGCGCCCAAAACCCGTAGTAAGCAAATAATCCAATCATTCACAACTCAAGGCCTTCCATGCCAGTGAAACTACGTACCCATCGGTAAGCGAAACAAAGGGGTGTAGTTGGTCTGCTGGATGATAAGCCATATACGCCTCTGACCAGTTTCTAACTCAAACTGTCCGGATTGGTCAAATAATGCGGACCCTGAACGATAAAAGCGAGAAGAGTTTAGAGAAGAAATGTTCAGGCGGTTGGGAATGAAAAAGAATATCCAGCAAGCTATCGAAGGCGGAGCGGGCGAAAAACGGAAGCGGTAACAAAACTCGGGATCTCACACGCTCGGACCTGCACATGTACAGGGAACCATCTCAACTGTATGTCCGCAAAGGACTGGATAAAATCGCAGCTCGGAGTGTGGGAGGTATTCTATGAGAAGAGGGATATTCGTGATAAGGACGTTCATCCAGCGGTTATGCCGATTGCGCTGGCGAAAAGAGCGATTGAACTCTTTACTCATAGAGGGGAGTTAGTCCTTGACCCGTTCAACGGGATTGGGACGACACTCTTGGCGGCCAAAGACCTTGACCGGAACGCTGTAGGTTTCGATATCAGTGAAAAATTCTGCGAAACAAGTGAACAGAGGATGGTACAGAGCAAGCTTACCGGTGAGTCAAGTCAGCTCGTTGTATGTGATGATGCCCGAAACATTCCCAGCTACCTAGAGGAGGAAACTGTCAAACTGATCTTCACTTCACCGCCATACGCAAACTTGCTGAATCGGCGTAGACTTAACAAAAGCAGGCGGGGTGACATGCGCCAGAACAAACAGTATCTCAGAGTGGAGCAGTATAGCCAGGACCAGCGTGACTTGGGAACACTCCAAATAGAAGACTACGCGGCCCAGTTGAAAACGATCTATGAGGAATTGCTTCCCCTGTTGGTTCCAAAAGGTCACAGTGTCATCAATGTTCCCGACATGTGGTGGAGCGACGGAGATGGGGGCAAGCGCATTCCTATTCACATATACGCCTACCATGCGATGCTCGAGGCTGGGTATGAGCTTCGGAACACGATAATCTGGGACCGCACCAACATCGTCAACCAGATAGGCATCTTTGGATGGCCGTCTAACTACATTACGATGGGAACTACGTTCGAATACCTACTTGATTTCTGGAGGCCACCTTTTCAGAAGAGGGCTGATTAGAAGACTCGCTCAACTATGTCGTAGAGCTCAGGCCACATATCCTGTTTCATGCGAAACTTAGTTCCGTGGTTGTGAGTCGTCTTGGCATCGAAGTCCACGAGCACAAATCCATTGTCTATACCGGCAAGGAAATTGTCGAAGTTGAATTCCTCAAGCATTAGGCAGCTTTCGTAGAGAAACTGTTCTTTGCCTTCAATGATCTGCGTTTTCGCAAGGAGATAAAATGAACTCTTCAGTTTGGGTCGAGTTTTGGCTTTAAGTTTGTCAAAAGGCCAGTAGGGCTCAGGGTCGATTTTTCCCAATCCGACCTTATGTTCTACTCCCTTTAGCCAATCTTTGTGGCTTGAATCAACTTGGTTTGAATCAAAATCGATCTGCACTTGTTCCTTTGTTCGGTCAACGACCACCTTGAAGCCCCGGTCAGTATATTTATTGCCGCTCATGGTCACCCGAAAGCTCATTTCATTCGCTTCTGTCTGATGGGGCCAACCATACTTGGGAAGAAGTATTCTGGGAACGATCTTTGCTTGTCTCGGCCAAGGTTCGAAGTGAAAGAGCGTGGTGAGAGAACTGGTTCCGCTTCGTTGCGACTTAAGTTCCCATGCACCTGCGTTAGCTATAGGGAGATTATTCTCTTTGATTCCTAGCAGGTCCTCAAGTGTGTTCCCAACTGCTCCTACATTATGTATAGATCGACCGCTTGGAATCCATCCTTTCTCCTTAATTTTCCGAAGGCGGTCTATGAACTGCTCCTTAGTATAGATTCGGTCAGAGGAGGGCAAATCAATTTCAAGTGTCTATGCCACGTAGCATTATATGAAACATGGTTGTCAGAATGCGAGAAAAGGGCGCCGAGCTCTTCGTGTAATAGTACCCGCAATCGTAAATTGCCGTCAATCCGACGACCTCTGGGTTCAAATTCTATTGGGTTTCAAAGTTCTCCGCTCGGGCAAAGAAGCGAAAAGCCTGGTCTCTCTTGCGGGGCGTTTCAAGCCACGTAGAATCTGCGTGGGTCACTCGCTATTAGGCCTTAGTCAACGATCCCGTGAGACCTATTTCGAAGACAACTCAGGCTCTACATGCAAGCCCCCGATTTGGCGGCGATTTAACACAAAATACCCTTCATACCCCGCCGTTCCCCTGATACCATGATTCTCCACCCGGATTAGAGATGAGTAACATGTTGTACCCAGAAAACTACACCACATATTCAATCGCACACTCAAGCGTGCGCCCACCCAACAACGTAATAACCTGACATAGTTTGCTCCAAAACAGGAGACAACTCCAAGCCATCCGAACTGACATGATGCTTCTGCAGGGCTACGACCTCCTCAAGATGATGATGCAGCAGAAACGATTCCCCATCTCTGAACAACTCGAGTTAGCGAACAAGTTGAACATCGAACGGTTCCAGCTCACCAAGGCCGGTCAAATTCAATTCAGCCACCCAGACGGGACCAAGGTGTTAGGTTGAACCGAGTATACCCATTACCGCTGATCTATAGTGGGGTGCTTAGCCGCTTACGAGCGAGCGGGCTAGGAGGAATATGTTGCTTTTATGTTCGCGAATTCGCCGTACCGAGTAGGGCCACCAGCCCTTCCCGTAGGGTATGTATTCGCTCACTCGATATCCATGTTGGGCGAGTTCAATCTTCTTCTTGTCCCTAATCCCCATCAGCATTTCAAACTCGAAATCTACCTGCCGACTCCTGCTTAGTTCCACTGCTTCCTCAATCAATTTCTCATGATGGGTAGCGATGGCGAATCCTTGTCCCCGCTCAAACATCATTCGCATTAGCTTTGAGAAGTTCTCGTTGATCTGCTTCTTGCTTTTGAAAGCGATCGCGGGTTTCTCGTTGTAGGCACCTTTGACTAACCTTATCATTCCTTTTGAGTCAAGGATTCGGTTCACGTCTTCCTCGCTTCTCTTCAAGTATGACTGGATCGCAACCCCAACATTGTC